>SXGT01476006.1_pt1 | contig 92572 bp, 63 predicted proteins | sample 3176221 | NCBI WGS metagenome assembly SXGT01 (sample SAMN11356862, study PRJNA531348) | freshwater metagenome | isolation source: freshwater sample F1-120 | place: China: Fuxian Lake, Yuxi | collected 2017-12-25 | reverse complement strand
GGCAGGCTCAGCGGCGGGCGCGGCAGCAGGTTCGGCGGCCGCGGCGGGCGCGGGTTCCGCAGCCGGGGCCGCGGCGGGGGCAGATGCTGCCGCCGGCGCAGGGGCAGATGGCGCGGGGGTAGCGGCCTTCTTGCCACACCCAACCAGGGCGAGGCCGCCCGCGATAGCCAGAATCGAGAGATGAGATTTCAAGGGCAGGTCTCCCATGCCTGATGGACAGGCGTGCGTCGGGGCCGTGGACCATCGGCGCCCACGAGCCTCCGCAAGGCTCTCATCGACGCTGTCGCTCACACGAGCGACACCTTCGCCAATGGTGCCGCCATGGGAGCAGCCTCGCTGGGCCGGGGTCAAGGGCCGGCGGACCGCAGAGCCGTCGGTACGAGAAGATTCTCCGAGATGATCACCGTGTTGACGAGGCCCCTCCTCAGCGGAAGATGGCCCGACACGGGGGACTACCATGGCGCTTCTCAGGACACGCGGTTGCACGCCCGCCGTACGGGCCCCCGGCCGCGCTCTTGCCGGATACCGCGTTCGCACTCAGGTGGCCGCGAGCGCGCCTTCGGGTCTGCTGGCGCTCTGGGTTGCCTCGATAGGGGCCGCCGCATCCGCGAGCGCCGCAAGCCCTGGTGGGACCCTTCCGAACCGCGCGTTCGCTGCCGAGCAGCACCTCCAGCGCATCTCGCCCGATCTCGGCGCGGAGCACCACAACCAGCCGATGATCGTGAACGGCTACCTGGTGCTGGCGGGCAACGCGTCCCACCAGCTCTGGGACATCTCCGACCCCACAGCGCCGGTCAGGCTCTCGTCGTTTGCAGGGCCCCACGGGGCCAAGGAGGCCGAGTCCCACTCCGTGACCGCGCGGAAGACGGCCGATGGGCGTCACCAGCTCGCGACGATCAGCGGGAAGGGCGTGGATCTCTGGGATCTCACAGACCCCGCGGCGCCGGTCCTCTTGGCCGCGGTGGAGCTGGAGGGGATCTCGTACGGCGACAACACGGAGGCGGTCTGGGGGCTCTTCTGGCAGGGGGACGTGCTCTACGTGGGCGGCACCAACACCGGCTTGCACCTCGTCGACACCGCCGACGCCGCGAAGCCGGTGGTCTTGAAGCGGCTGCCCACCAGCGCGCTCGGAGGGGTCAGCGCCGGGCCGCTGTACGCGATCGGGAACCTGCTGGTGATCACGACTCCAAAGAAGGGCGCGGGGATCGCCACGCTCGACATCGGAGACCCGCTGAACCCAGCGCTCCTCGACGCCGTCCACCCGGAGAAGACCTCGTACATCGGCGGGATGTACGGGCGCTACGCGCACCTCGTCTTCCCGTTCCGCACGTATGACGTGACCACGGATCCCTCGAACATCACGCTCGTCGCGAGCGCCGAGACGGTCGAGACGGAGTACATGAGCTTCGGAGACGGCGTGCTGTTCCTTGGTGCGCTGCGACCCAACCAGGGGATCTACAAGGTGCCGCTCGGCGACGACCTGTCGGTGCTGGACCTGAGCGTCAAGATCGAGGGCCGGCGCCCGGACCCGTTGTTGGAGTGGTTCACGGACGACCAGTTCAGCACGCCGGTCGGAAACCTCCTGGTGATCAGCGACGACGAGGTCGACATCGGCTCCACCATCGCCGTACACGACCCCGCGCCCGACACGATCCCGCCCGCCGTGGTGGTGGTGAACCCACCGGACGGCGCGCTGGGCGCCCCGCTCACCACCCGCGTGGGGCTCTCGCTGTCAGACACGGTAGACCTCCGGACGGTGGACGCGACCACCCTCGTCGTGAGGCCTGTTTCGGGCGGTGAGGCGCTGACGGGCTCGTACGGACAGGTGGCCACCTTCGTGAGCTTCTGGCCCTCTGCAGCGCTCGAGCCCGGCACCACCTACGAGATCGTGGTGCCCGTCGGGGGGATGCGCGACCTCGCCGGCAACCCGATCGCGGTGGAGCACCGCTCCACGTTCTCCACGGGGACCACGCTCAATACCCTCGCGTGTGCGATCGAGCCGCCGGCGCCGGCGCGGGTCGGGGAGCCGGCCGAGCTGCGGGCTGCGGACGCGGGGGCCGACGTGGCGTACTCGTGGGAGTTCGGCGACGGCCAGGCGTCGGTGGCAGCCGCCGACCGCGAGGTGACGCACGTCTACACGAAGACGGGCCGCTATCCCGCGACGCTCACCGTGGAGGACTCCTCGGGCCTGCGCAGGCGCTGCGGCGCCACCCTGATCATTCACGAGGCGCCCAGCGCCATCGCCCCCGCCCGCGCCGCGAAGATCGCCGCCGGGCCGGCCGGTGTCGCGGTGGTCACCCCAGACGCCGATGTCCTCGCGTGGCTCCCGAGCGGCGCTTCGGCCGCCACGTTCATTGACGTGCCAGACCACCCAGTGTCCGTGGCCCTGGCGGGCGAGGACGCGTGGGTCGCCTGCCGCGACGCGGACCGAGTGGTGCGCGTGGGGCTGCAGAGCGGCGAGCTCGAGGCGGAGCTTCGGGCGCCGTGGGGGAGCCGGCCCAGCGGGGTTCTCGTAACCGCCGACGGAGCGCGGGTGGTCGTGCTCCTCGAGGCCGGCGACGCAGTCGCTATGGCCGACGCCGCTGCCGCGACGTGGATCGGTGACCCCATCCGGGTGCGCAACGAGGAGCCTCGGGCGTTGCTCGGTGGCCTGGCGTTGCTCGACGGGGACACCGCGCTCGTAGCGCGCTTCGGGGCGGCCGCGGATCACGGAGAGCTCTTCCAGGTCTCCCTGGCCTCGGGCGAGGTGAAGCGGCTCGTCCTCGCGGCCTCTCCGGGGCCCGACCGAGCGAACGGCGGCCGCGGGATCCCCACCGCGCTGAGGTCACCCGCGGTATCCCCCGACGGGAAGCGCGCGTGGGTTCCGGCGATCTTCGCCAACACCGGTCGCGGGCCCGTGCGCGACGGGCAACCGCTGAACACCACGAACACCGTCCGAACCGGGTTGGTGTTCGCGGCTCTGGACCCGCTCGTCGACGTGCCCGTGGCGCGCCTCGACCTCGACGATCACAGCATGGCCGCGGCGGTGGCCACGAGCCCGCTCGGCGACCTGCTCTTCGTCGCCAGCATGGGTTCGAACACGGTCGACGTCATCGACTCCGCCAGCGGCGAGCTCGTGGCGGGCGCCCGCGTCGGTCAAGCCCCGGACGAGGTGTTGGTGACCCCTGAAGGCGACCTGTACGTGAGCGAGAGCCTCGACCGGCGACTCGCACGGTATGACGTCCGCGGGCTGCTCGCCGGGCTCGACACCGCGGCCCGTCGGGTGTCAGCACCGAACACGGTGCCGGAGGAGCCGCTGGCGCCCGAGGTGTTGCTGGGCAAGGTCCTGTTCCACGACGCGTCCGACAGGCGGCTCAGCCAGGACGGCTACATCGCGTGTGCGGCTTGCCACCCCGACGGGGCGGAAGATGGCCGCGTCTGGGACTTCACCGATCGCGGAGAGGGGCTCAGGAACACCATCGATCTTCGAGGGCGCCGGGGAGCGGGGCATGGGCCCGTCCACTGGACGGCCAACTTCGATGAGATCCACGACTTCGAGCACGACATCCGCTCACGCTTCGGCGGCGCCGGCCTCATGGAAGACGAAGACTTCGACGCGCACGCAGAGCCGCTTGGCGCCCCAAAAGCAGGGCTCAGCGCGCCGCTCGACGCGCTCGCCGCTTATGTGACGTCTCTCGGCAGCTACCCGCGGAGCCCCTACCGGGCTGCGGACGGCTCGCGCACACCCGAGGCCGAGCGTGGCGAGCAGCTCTTCCGGGCGCTGGACTGCCTCGACTGCCACTCCGGGGAGGACCTGACCGACAGCGCCTCGCGGGAGCGGCACGACGTGGGCACCACGCGCGAGACCTCGGGCCAACGGCGCGGGGGACCGCTGGACGGCTTCGACACGCCGACGCTGCGCGGCGTCTGGGCGACCGCCCCGTACCTCCACGACGGCTCCGCGGAGACGCTTCGCGACGCGCTGCTCGTGGTCGGGCACGGCAACGCCGGGCTACTGGTCGAGGCCGACATGGAGGCGCTCCTCGCGTTCCTCCTCCAGCTCGAGGACGAGGCCGTGTCGCTTCAGCGACTGCCGCCGTACGAGCCGCCGCCCCTGCCCGAGCCGAGCCCGGCGCCGCCGGATGCGGGGCGTCCTTCGGCCGAGAGCGGGGAGAGCGGGTGCACTTCGGGGAGTGGGCCGTGGAGCCCGGCGTCCCTCGTGCTGCTGGTCTTGCTAGGTCTGCTCCGCCGCCGAAGGGAGGCTCGATGAACATCCGTACATGGGGCTGGGCCATGGCCGTGACCCTGGGGCTCGGTTGTGCGCGCGACGAACAGGCGCCCGCGGCGGAGAGCGCGGGGGGCGACCTGCAGGCACCGGACGCCGCAGCGCAACAGGACGCTGAGCCCGGGGTCGACGCGGCGCCAGCGGCCGACGTCGCCGCCGTGTCGTACCCCGCATACCCGAAACACCCGGAGCCGCCCACGATCCTGCGCGATGTGGCGCTCATCAACGACGACGTGAAGTTCACGAACCCCTTCGTGCCCGGACACCGCACCACGATGGACGGTCGGGTGGCGATTCGAGTGCAGGGGGGGCCTCCGGGCACCGAGACGCTACGGACCGCGTTCAGCTTCAGCCTCTTCGCGCCTGAGCGGCTGACGTCGCCCATCATGAGCGGGCCGCCGGGTCCAGAGATCCTCGCAGAGCCCGAGTCCGTCGATTGGGTCTTTCCGCCAGCGCTCCTGCCCGAGACGAAGCGCCTCGGGCATCACGCGATCTGCGACCCCACGCAGGAGTTCGCGGCGGAAGGCGAGCGCCCCAACCCGTATCCGTGCGGTCCGGACTCGCGCCACGACTGCTACGACCTCACGGTGATCAGCAGCACGTCAGACGACGTGAACGCTCAGCTCTGGGGCACGCCGGTGACGGTGGAGGTGGAGCATCCGAAGACCGCCCAGGCGCGGATCGTGAAGGTCCAGGGCGGCGAGCCCGTCCGGGGGGCGGTGATCCCGTCGTGCACCGAGTGGACCGAGCCGGCCGTGAGCCAAGACGGACGCCTCTTGACCGGCCGGCTCGGGCGCCTCCCGCGCGAGTGGACCAACCCGGTCACAGGGAAGTCGCTGTACCGCTTCTATGACCTCGCCTACGCGGTGCTCCCCACTGGCGCGAAGCCGTGCGACGTCACCGGGTGGACGCAGTTCCACCCGATGTCACACGCGCCCTACGACCCAGCGATGGTGGGCACCTACGGCCTCGCCGCGTACCCGTTCCGCGACTCCGAGGGGACGCTGATCCCAGACGGCGAGGACGTGGGCGGCACGTACCCGTGGGTAGACCGCGAAGGCACGAACGTGTTCATGGCGGGGGTCCAAGGGCAGATCGCCGAGCAGTCCACCACGCGTTACCCGCGCCGGTGCGTCACACCGGGCTGCGAGTCGTTCGAGGAGAGCAACGACTGGGACCGGGGCTTCCTCGTGGCTGGCCTCTGGACCCATGGGCGCCTCGTCCACCTCGACGGCATGATCAACAGCTTGGACTGGACGGTTGGCGTCACCCCGGCCGCCCACTTCCTGGTGGACCTCTACCGGGACGCCGCCGGCGAGCCCGTCCCCGTGCGCTTCGGGGCCGGCCGGTTCATCGACGCCGTGCGGAGTCAGGGCGGGCCGTACCCGGCGGGCTACACGCACAACGCCAACATCCTCGACTCGCTGCAGAACCTGCTCACGTTCAATCCGAACACCACGCCCGTCACTCCGCGCGACGTGGTCTGGCTCATGAGCACCGGCGTCGCGACGGACGAGATCGCGTTCGACGACCTCCTGGATCCGAACGCGTTGATTGTCTCGAACATGCAGGCGTCCATCACCCAGGACATCCACGCGGTGTTCGGCCACACCTCGCTCCCGATCCATCACAACGGGCAGGTCCGGAAGAACACCCTGGGCCTCCCGTTCCCCCAGAGCAACGTGCTGGACCCCGACGCCGACGCGCCCATTCACCTGCAGAACGGGGCCACGTCGCTCGCGTGGAACGTGCCGCCCTTCGGCCTGGTCGACGCCGGTGAGGCGCGGGTGGAGCCTGCGGCCCTCGGGGGCGTGCGGGGGCGCGGCTTCTGGCTCTCAGGCGCCACCGAGGTGCGCTACGAGATAGCGGCGCAGCCGCAGGACGTCGCGGCGCGCTCCTGGACCGTGGGGCTCTTCCTGGATCCACGCGCGCGGCCCGGCGAGCTGCGCCGCCTCCTCACGTTCCCCGACGGGACAGCGCTCTTCGCGGACGGGCATCGCCAGGTGCAATACCGCTGGGGTGCCGAGGTAGTGCGCGAGGTCACGCTGCCCGCGCCAGACTCCAAGGGCTGGCTGCACCTGGGCCTCCTGCTCGCGCCCGGGAACCAGACGGTGACGCTGCTGCACGACGGGTTCGCGCTCGACCGGTTCCAGTCCGAGAGGCCGCTCTTTCAGATGGTGCCGGGGGTCTTCCGCGTCGGCGAACGGGGGCCCGAGGCTGCGGGGTGGCGGGGGTGGATCGACGACCTCGTCGTTTTGGCGCACGACGTCTCGCCCGAGGTGGCGTGCAACCACGCGCTCGGGACCCTGGTGCGGGTGGAGGCGAACGAGGCGTGGGCGTCCCACGGAGCTCGGTACCCCGTTTGGGCGCACGCCGAGGTGGCGACGGCCGCCGGACAGCCCGAGGGCGGCGTGTATGCCTGCTACCACAGCTTCTCCGCGGACTACGCGGCGCACCTGGCCAACATCCCGGGCGGAACGCAGCCGGTCCGGGAGCGCATCATCTTCCCCGAGGGGCCACTCAAGGCTGGGGTCCCGCGCCCCGACTCGAGCAAGAACGCGTTTTGCCTGACCTGCCATCACGCCGACGGGCGCGGCGGGCTCTCGCTCGAGGCCCTGGTGCTGAAGCCGGGCGTGCTGGCAGAGCACGATCGCCGGCGTCAGCCGATGCAGCCCCCACGGCGCGTTTTCGGCAACATCCCGGCCGGCTGGATCCCGCCAGGTCACGGCCCGGGCAGCCCGAAGGAGGCCACGGTCGCGCCGCCCGAGGGCGCGCTCATCGATCGTTGGGTGCTCGAGACCGCCGCAGCGCCTCCCTGAGCAGCGACACGACGTTCGTCAGTCCGATCCGACCTCCCGCTGATGCCGAATGCGCAACACCTTCACCACGTCGCGGGTCGGATCGAAGGTGTAGGCGGCGACGTATCCGGAGCTCCCACGCGAGACCACCAGCTCCCGGAGCCGGCCACGCCGTCGCCCCACGAGCGGGTGCCGGCGCAGCAGGGCGAGGGCCTCGACGATCAGAGCAGCGGTCTCGTCCGCCTGGACGGGGTGTGATGCTCGCAGGAAGTCGCTGACTCGCTCGAGGTCGGCCAGGGCCCCCGCGCTGTAGATTAGCTCCGCCACGGGCGCGGCTCGGGACGTTCGGGATTCTCACCGCGAACACGCGCCCGAAAGTAGGCATGCACGTCTTCACCCGCGTAGCCCGTGTTCGTGCGCTCGGCCTCCTCCGCCGCGGCAAGCGCATCCCGATAGAACTGCTCGGCGAGCTCGTCGCGAGTCAGCTGCGCCTCGAGCGCGTCGACCATGTAGGCATGGGGCGACTTGCCCAGCGCGGCTGCAGCGGCGTTGACGCGGTCTTTAATCTCGGGACGGAGCTTCAGGCTGGTGGCGGTGTTGGCCATGGGCGCCTCCGGTAGTCATCGAATACTACCGCTCGGACCTAGCCGTTCGTCAACAGGCTCCGGAGAGGCCCCCAAAAGGGGTCGCCGGTCAGATCTCCACCGCTCCGCGGGAGCCAAGGACCTGCTGCGCTCCGACGAGGGTCTCGTGGATGAGGAGCACTGCGACGTGTTGGGGGCTGAGGTCCCGCGTGGCCAGTACCACCCCGGTCTCTTCGTCGGGTGTGGGGCCCACGATCCGCTCCGCGGTCACCCCAGCCTGCAGCAGGGCGCGGCGGAGGATATTGGGCACCTCGCCCGGGGCCCGGTCGTAAAGCCGACCCGCGACCTCCTTGAGCACGATCAGCTCGGCGTCGAGGCTCGCCGCCTCCGTGGCCATGCCCACGAGGTCTTCGTCCGTGCGGTCGCCCGCTTGGCCGAGGAGCAGCGTACGCCGCGACTTCGGCCATCGCCGGATCGTCTCGACGATGCGCCGGACGCCGTCCGAGGTGTGGGCAAAGTCCACTACGGCGAGGGCCCCGTTCGGCAGCCGGAAGGTGTTCATGCGCCCGGGGTTGTTCTCGGTGGACGGCTGGAACGTGCGCAGCCCCTGGCTGAGCGCATGCCCCGGCAGGCCGATCGCCAGCCCCGCCAGCGTCGCCGCGAGGGCGTTCTCCACGTTGTGGCGAGCCGTGCCGCCGAAGGTGATCGGCACCTCGGAGAGCGGCACGCACGACTCGCCGGCGTCAGCGGGGTCGCGTGGCCGTGGCCGCTGGCTGGCATAGGTGAAGCGGAGGTAGCGGTCGTCGGCCCAGCCCGCGGCGCGGCGCGTCGACGAGAACGTCCACACCCGGACGTCGGGCCGCCGCTCGAGAATGCCGGGGATGCGCCGGTAGATGGGCGGCGACACCGCCGGGATGATGAGGGTGCCGCCGGGCCGTAGCGCGTCGGCCAGCACCAGCTTGGCCCACGCCATGTCGTCGATGGAGTCGATCCCCCACTCCCCGAAGTGCTCCGGCGTGACGTTTGTGACGATCGCCACGTCGATGCCGCCGATGACGAGGCCTCGGCGCAGGATCCCGCCGCGCGCCGTCTCGAGGACAGCCAGATCGACCCGGGGGTCGCGGAGCACCTGACGCGCGGCGCCGGGGCCGGTCCAGTCGCCAAGCGAGACCGTCTCGTCCCCGATGACCACCGCATCCGAGGAGGTACGCCCCACGCACAGGCCTGCAGCCTTCCCGAGGTGCGCGACGAGGCGCGTGGTGGAGGTCTTGCCGTTGGTGCCGGTGACCATCACCACGGGCACGCGGCCGGGCGAGAGCTCGTTGGGCGCGGGGAAGTGTTGGCGGACCGACCAGCTCTCCGAGTGCTTCCCGAGGCCCACGGTCACGAGGCGGTCGCCCACGAACACGCGGTCGGGGTAGGCGGCGTGGAGCGCGCGAAGCTCGAGGTCGGCGCGGCCGTCACCGATGATGCCGGTGAGCTCTGCGTCGCTCTCTTCGCCGCCGGCCCACTCGAGGAGGTCGAGGGCCACGTTCACCTGGTCGATGGGACAACGCAGCCCCACCGACACGCTCTTCACGTGGCCACGGTAGACCGCAGGGGCCCAGCCCATCTGTGCGGCGGCGCGATCGAGGCGTTCGAGGACGGCGCCAGCGTGGCCATGCGGGACCTCGCCAGCGGCCCCGGGTCCGCCGAGCAGGGGGTGTGGTCCGGCGATCCGGCGCGTTGTCGAGACGATCATGGCCGCGACGCTACACGCCCGCGGACGACAGGGCCAGTTGCGCATCGGAGGTCCCAGCGGGCACGCTACGCCCATGCGCCGTATGCCCCGCTGGCTCCGATCCACCCTCTGGACCCTCGGCGCCGTGATCCTCCTCGGGGCGCTGGCCGAGCTCGTCTGTCGAACGCTGGTCACGCCCTCTGCCGGCGCCACCCGCTTCCTGTTCCTGCACCAGATGAGCCTCGAGCGCTGGGACTACCTCCTCGAGAGTGGGGAGGAGGCCGCGCCCGTGGAGGGCATGGCCTTCGACTTCGCGCCGACGCGCGAGAAGAACCGGCGCTGGGTCGAGGAGCCCGAGGACGACCGGCCGCCGTACGACCGGATCCGCAACAGCTTCGAGATCGTCACCAACAGCGACGGCTTCCGCGACCGGCCGTTCACCGCCCAGAAGAAGCCGGGCGTGAAGCGCGTGATGGTGCTGGGCGATTCGATCAGCTACGGCAAGGGCGTCGCGCTGCCCGAGCGGTTCACGAGCCTGCTGGGGCCGCGCCCCCACATCGAGATCCAGAACCTTGCGTACCCCGCCTGCGGCACCTCTTGCGCCGCCACGATCTTCGACGAGTTCGCCCACCTCGCGCCGGACCTCGTCGTGTTCCAGACCTCGGGCAACGACGTCGACACCGCCATGGCGGTCGAGGCGCGCGGGGCCCAGGTGGGCATGCCCAGCGCCCCGTTGCGTGCGCTGCTACGCCTGCGCTCGGTCCAGCTCTTGTCGTACGCGCTGTTCGGTGACGCCAAGACCACTCAGATGGCCTCGGCCATCGACGCCGCCCGGCGGGTCTACGGCCCGCGCCTCGACGCGTTCTTCGAGAAAGCTCGGGCGCGTCACGTGGCCGTGGTGGTGCTGGGCTTCCCGAGCTCGTCCGGCGACGTGTACGCGCAGCACGCCATCGAGCGCTGCGCGGCGCACCCTGACGTTTGCCTCGGCAGCGTGGTGGTGGACCTCGCCGCGAGCGGCGGGGCGGAGCCGCTGTGGCTGCCCGAGACCGCCCAGCTCCTGAGCCTGCCGCTGGAGGGCCTGCGCGAGCTGTTCCCGCGGGCAAACTACTTCCTCGACATCGTCCACCCGAACGCCGCGGCGCACGCTGCGGCCGCCCGCCAGCTCGCTGCCTTCCTCAATGACCGATGGCCCGGCTGGTTGCGCTGACGGCGCTCGGGCTCGCGTGCGGGGAGGCCACGCCGGCCCCCGTCGCACCCGGCCCGCCGGTGGACCCCGCCCTGCTCTATCGGGACCTCACGCCCGAGAGCGGCTTGCCGTCCACGGGCGGCCCGGGGGTCACGCTGGCTGACCTCGACGGCGACGGCGACGACGACCTGGTGCTGCCCACCCCCGAGGCGCTGCGCCTGTATTACAACCGAGGCGACGCCCCCGTCGAGCCGGGCCCGGCGGTGGCGTTCTCGGAGGGCGCCCAGTCGGTCTGGGCCGCCGACGTCACCGGCGACGGCAGCCTCGACCTCCTGGCGGTGGACCCGCGCGAGCTGCGCCTGTTCGTAGGCCCCGACTGGGCGCGCTCCACGCAGCTGCCGGAGCTCCCGATCGACGGCGAGTACTCCGCGGTCACGTTCGGTGACTTCTCGCTGGGCGGCCGGCTCGATCTCCTGGCGATCCGGCTCCACGCGGCGGGCGGTGAGGCCGCGATGACCTCGGTGCTCGTAGAGCGCACCGCGGACACGCCGCTGGCTCGAGAGGTGTTGGATCCGCTGCATGCGCGCGTCGCGGCCACGCTGGACCTGAACGACGACGGTCGGCTCGACGTGTGGGTGGGGCAGGAGGGCTTCGCGCCCAGCCGGGCGTATCTCGGGGACGGCGGCGGTGGCTTCGTGGAGTCCAGCAAGACCCTGGGATTGGACCTGGCCGCCTCCGCGATGGGCTTCGACGCCGGCGACATCGACGGTGACGGCGACCTCGACCTCGTGGTGGCCAACCTCTTCCCCGCGCTCCAGCTCTTCGTGAGGGACGGCGAGCGCTTCGTCGAGTCCGCGACAGCCCGCGGGCTCACCGGCCTCGACGGCGGGTCCACTTGGGGCTTGGGGCTCGTCGACGCCGACAACGACGGCGACCTCGACCTCCTGGCCGCGTCGGGCTTCGGCCAGGGCGAGGTGGAGGGGGACACCGGCCTCGAGCGCCTCTACTTCGAGAACGACGGCGGGCTCTTCACGCGCAGGTTCGGGGCCGCGGACACAGCCCTCGATGTGTCGAGTACGGCGCGGGGCGCCGCGTTCTCGGATCTCGACGGCGACGGCGATGTGGACGCTGTGATCACCAGCGTCGACGCGGCGCCCCAGGTGCTGCGCAACGAGCTGGGCACGGACGCGCGACGCTGGTTGAAGATCCAGCTGCGGTATCCGTGGCACCGGCCGGCCGTGGGCGCGCGGGTCCGCCTGACCGCTGGGGGCCGCACGCTCACGCGCTGGGTGGTGGGCACGCCGAGTTATGGGGGGTCGTCCAGCGAGTGCGTGCACTTCGGCCTGGGCGCCGCCGCGGAGTACACGGACCTGGAGGTGCGTTGGCCCAACGGGGTCACGCAGCGCGAATCGGCGGGTCCGGCCAACCGGACGGTCGTGGTCGGCTACCGCTGACCGCGGGTCTCACACTCCCAGGGCGGCGCGGCGGCTCCGGGAGCCACAATGTTCCTTTGGATCGCCGCGGACTTGGCGCTAGCATGACAACCCCCGCGGGTCCGCGCGGCTGCAAAGGAGCCTCACATGTCCAAGGCGATCCCCACGTTCAAGGCCACGAGCTACGCGTTCGAAGAGTTCGTGCCGGCCGGGAACTACATCGGCGGCGAATGGCGCGACCCCTCCACGGGTAACTGGCTGCCGGTCGAGAACCCGCGCCACGGCAAGCCCATGAGCAAGGTGGGCCTGTCCGATGCGCGAGACGTGGCCGCCGCGGTCGAGGCGGCGAAGGCCGCCCAGAAGTCCTGGCGAGACGTTCCCATCAAGGAGCGCGCGCAGGTCATGTTCAAGCTCAAGGCGCTGATGGAGCGCGACCTCGTGGAGCTCGGTTGGCTGGTCTCGCACGAGAACGGCAAGACCTTCGAGGAGGGCAAGGCCAGCGTGCTCAAGGGCATCGAGTGCGTCGAGTTCGGCGCCTCGCTCCCCAACGCGAAGGCCGGCGAGCACCTCGAGGTGTCGCGCGGCGTCACCTGCCTCGAGACGTACGAGCCGCTCGGCGTCGTGGCGGGTATCACGCCGTTCAACTTCCCGATCATGGTCCCGCTCTGGATGCTCCCGCAGGCGCTCGTGGCCGGGAACTCGTTCGTGCTGAAGCCGTCCGAGCAGGTGCCGCTGGGCTCGCTGAAGCTGGCGTCGCTGCTGGAGGAGGCCGGCCTGCCGCGCGGTGTGTTCAATATCGTGCACGGCGGCGCAGACGCGGTGAACGGCATCTGCGACCACCCCGACATCAAGGCCGTGGCGTTCGTCGGATCCACCAAGATCGCCAAGCACGTCTACTCGCGCTCTGCGGCCACGGGGAAGCAAGCGCTCTGCCTCGGCGGCGCCAAGAACCACCTCATCGTGGTGCCCGACGCAGACCCCGCGGTGACCACGGAGAACGTCGTGGCGTCGTTCACCGGCGGCACGGGCCAGCGGTGCATGGCCGCCTCGGTGCTCGTGGCCGTTGGGACTGTGCAGCACATCATCGACCGGATCGCAGAGGTCGCCAGCAAGCTCCAGGTGGGCAAGGACGTGGGTCCGGTCATCACCAAGGCCGCCGAGACGCGCATCAAGAGCTACATCGACGACGCCGAGCGCCGCGGGGCCAAGGTGCTCGTGGATGGCCGAGAGAAGCGTGGCGACGGCGAAGGGTACTGGGTGGGCCCCACGCTCCTCGACAACGTGTCTCCCGACATGCCGGCGGGCTGCGAAGAGATCTTCGGGCCGGTCCTGTCGATCGTGCGCGTGAACACGCTGGACGAGGCGATCGCGCTGGAGAACAACAACCCCTACGGCAACGCCGCCTGCATCTACACCACCAGCGGCGCTGTGGCCGAGTACGTGGTGAAGCGGGTCGAGGCCGGGATGGTGGGCGTCAACATCGGCGTGCCCGTGCCGCGCGAGCCCTTCGGCTTCGGCGGCTGGAACGACTCGAAGTTCGGGGCCGGAAACATCACCGGGATGGACGGCTACAGGTTCTGGACGCGCCCGCGCAAGGTCACGGTGAAGTGGGCCATCCAGAAAGACCAGACGTGGATGAGCTGAGGGGGGCCGCTTCGATGGACGCACAAACCATGATCGAGCTGTGCAAGAAGCACACGCTCTACGCCTGGTCGGCAAACGACACGGTCGATCCGCTGGCTGTCGTGCGCGCCGATGGCTGCTATCTGTACACCGCCGACGGGCAGAAGGTCCTCGACTTCAACAGCCAGCTCATGAGCGTCAACATCGGCCACGGCCACCCCAAGGTGATCGAGGCCATCAAGCGCCAGCTGGACGAGCTGATCTTCGTCTACCCGGGCACCGCCACCGCGGTGCGCGCGCGGGTCGGGCAGAAGCTGGCGCAGCTCACGCCGGGCGACATCAACACGTTCTTCTTCACGCTCGGCGGCGCCGAGGCCAACGAGAACGCGATCAAGGCGGCGCGCCTATACACGGGCCGCTCGAAGATCCTGTCGCGATACCGCAGCTATCACGGCGCCACCAACGCCACGATGCAGCTCACGGGTGATCCTCGCCGGTGGCCGTCGGAGCCCGGAATGCCCGGGGTGATCCGGGTGATGGACCCGCAGCCCTACACCTTCTCGTTCGGTGAGTCGGAGGAGGAGAAGACTCGGAACAACCTCACCTACCTCGAGGAGGTGATCCAGTACGAGGGGCCGCAGAACATCGCCGCGATGTTCCTCGAGTCGGTCACGGGCACCAACGGGATCCTGGCGCCCCCCAAGGGCTATCTCCAGGGCCTCCGGAAGCTCTTGGACAAATACGGCATCCTCATGATCTGCGACGAGGTCATGGCCGGCATGGGCCGAACGGGGAAGATGTACGCCTTCGAGCACGGCGACATCATCCCGGACATCGTCACCATGGCGAAGGGCCTCACCGCCAGCTATCTGCCGCTGGGCGCCATGGGTCTCCGCGACCACGTGGCCGACCACTTCCGCAAGAACGTCTTCTGGGGCGGCCTCACGTACAACAGCCACCCGGTCGCGCTCGCGTGCGCCGAGGCAGTGCTCGACGTGGTGGTGGAGGAGAAGCTGGTGGAGCGCTCGGCGTCCATGGGCAAGCTCATGCGGTCCGAGATGGAGCGCCTGCAGGCAAAGCACCGCTCGGTGCTCACCACGCGCAACATCGGCCTCTTCGGCATCGTGGAGACGCAGAAGGACACGAAGGGCACGCCCATGGCGCCCTACAACGGCAGCCACCCGGCCATGGCCGAGCTGGGCAAGTTCTTCCGCCAGAACGGGCTCTTCACGTTCCAGCGCTGGAACAACTTCATGTGCAATCCGCCGCTCACGATCAGCGAAGCCGAGCTGCGCGAGGGCTTCGAGATCATCGACCGCGGCCTCGAGATCACCGACCGATACGTCGAGGGCTGAGCACTCGCGGCGCTGCCCGCCCGGGGGGGGTACTCCCGTGGCATCAACGGCGCCCGGACTCGCTATCCCGACCGCATGAGGAGTCCGGGGGTGGCCCCCAGACATCCTCTTTGGCTCAGCGCTCCACGCGCCGGACGCCGCGACTCGCGTTGCGGGCGGCCTGCGCCTTCCAGATCGGCGCCCAGCAGGGCCGATCGACGTAGCGGCCGGCCCCGCGCACGGTGTCGAGCGCGCCGTTCTGCCAGACGATCTTGCCTCGGCTGAGCGTGGTCGCGGGGATGCCCGTGACCTCCATCCCCTCGTAGATATTGAAGTCGATGTTCTGGTGGTGCGTGGCCTTCGAGATCACCCGCGTCCCATTCGGATCCCACACCACGAGGTCGGCGTCGGCCCCGACCGTGATCGAGCCCTTCTTCGGGTACATGTTGAAGATCTTGGCGGCCTCGGTGCTGGTGGCGGCGACGAACTGGCTGGGCGTGAGCCGCCCGGTGCGCACGCCGTGGTGCCAGAGCACCGACATGCGGTCTTCCACGCCGCCGGTGCCGGTGGGGATCTTGCGGAAGTCGTCCACGCCAGCGCGTTTCTGCTCGGTGCAGAAGCAGCAGTGATCGGTGGCCGTGGTCTGGAGCATGCCGGACTGGAGGCCCTTCCAGAGCGCCGCCTGGTGCTCCTTGCTGCGGAACGGGGGGCTCATCACGTAGTGGGCCGCGGTGTTCCAGTCTTTGTTGTAGTAGACGCTGTCGTCGAGGACGAGGTGCTGCGCCAGGACCTCGCCAAACACCTGCTGGCCGGCGAGCCGAGCGCGCGTGATCGCCTCGAGCGACTCGATGCAGGAGTTATGCACGATGTAGAGCGGCACCCCCAGGGCCTCCGCGAGGCGCGTGGCGCGGTGGGCGGCCTCGCCCTCGACAACGGGTGGCCGCGACTGCGGGTGACCCTCGGGGCCCGTGACTCCGGCCTCGAAGACCGCCTTCTGCAGCTGCACCACAAGCTCGCCGTTCTCGGCGTGGACGGTGCACAAGGCGCCGAGCTCAGCCGCGCGGCGGAAGCTGTGAACCAGCACCTCGTCGTCGGCCATGATGGCGCCCTTGTACGCCATGAAGTGCTTGAAGCTGTTGACGCCGTGGTCGCGACAGAGCGCGCCCATCTCCTCGGCGACCTGCTGGCCCCACCAGGTGATGGCGACGTGGAACGTATAGTCTGCGGCTGACTTCTCGGCCCACCCGCGCCACGTCTTGTAGGCCTCGAGGATGCTCTGGCCGTACCCCGGGATCACGAAGTCGATGATCGTGGTGGTGCCGCCGGCGACCGCGGCCGAGGTGCCCGTGAAGAAGTCCTCGCTGGCCACGGTCCCCATGAAGGGGAGCTCCATGTGCGTGTGCGGGTCGATGCCGCCGGGGATCACGTAGGCGCCGCCCGCGTCGATCACCTTGGCGCCCGCAGGGGCGGCGAGGTTCGGCCCCACGGCCGCGATGGTCTCGCCCTGCGTGAGCACATCCGCGCGCAGCTCGCCCTCGGCGGTGACGACCGTTCCCCCTCGAATCAACACGGACATGCGGCTCTCTCCTCGGTCTACGGGTCAGGCGCCGACGTTAACACACGGTCCCCGCCACGGGAACGCACCCCCCGCCTGGCCCGGACAACACGTCGCGAGCGGTGTGGCCGCCTTGGCGTCTTCGGGCATTCGCCCATCGCCGTGATCACAGCGTGGCTGCGGGCGTATCCCAAGCTCGCATGACCCGGGCGGAGGCTACTCCGGCGGCTTCGGGCAGAGTCCGAGGTCGCGGGCGGTGAGCGATTGCTCCGGAATCCCCAGCGATGTGGCGATGCGCGCGAGCTGACGCTCCGAGGTGCCGGTGGCCTTGATCAGCCGCCCGGCGCGCGGCTCGTCGCCATCAGCCCGCGCACAGGCGATCTCAGAGATGACGCCTTCGACCTGCTTCTTGGTCGCGGTTCCCTCATGAAGCGCGAGCAGTCGCGCCGCCCGACTCTTCGGCTGATCGCCGCGGGCCTCCGTCTTGACCACCCGGCCGAGGAGCTTCCGGCCGTCGGCGTGCCGGGCCTGACTCATGGCGATGAGCCCTTGCTGCAGCAGCGCGTCGGCGACGATCGTCCCGACCTTGGACTTCTCCGCCTCCTTGCAGGCCTGGGTGGCGGCTACGAAATCGCCACGTCCGAGCCAGAGCAGCTGGCAGAGGTGCAAGTGCGCCAGGCGGTAAGCGGGAACGAGCGCGAGGGCCGCGCGGAGCTTCTTCTCGGCGGTCTCGATGTGCTGTGCCCGGGGGTACTGGAAGCTCAGCGCGACCGCCTCGCCGTTCAGCCGTTCGGCTCGCGCCGCGGCGTCGTCGCGCTGCCGGAAGTCGTCGTAGCGCGTCCCGTCGGCCACCACCAGTGTCCGGTGCCCCCGCCTCTCGCGGACCTTGAGCGCGGTGACCCGGGTGGGTCGCCAGAGGGTCGAGGTGGTGCCCAGACCGTCCTCCCCCGGCTTCGGTTGGACCGGAGCCCTGGCACCGAACGCGGCGTCGACTCGACGGAGGATGTCAGCGTGGTCCTGTCCCAGCTGAACGGCCAATTGGTGAAGCCTGTCGTTGTAGAAGCTCGCCACCACGCGCACGGAGCGGCCCTTCGGGTCCTTCTTCGCCGTCTTCCACGAACATGACGTGACGTAGGGCCGAAGATCGCTCTCTTCGTCACGACGGCACTCCGGCACGGCCGCTCGAAGCTCCGGCATCGTGGCCCCGAAGACATGAGTCATGCGGTTGACTCCGAGCCGTGTCGCCATATCCAGGATCAGCTCGCCGCCAGGCACAGAAGGCAGCTCGGCCAGGGGATCGCCCGGAGGGGGCTTCGGCGCTTCCGCTGGCGGTGCGTGGGGCTTCGGTGCCTCGGGGACCGGGGCTGGGGGCTTCGGCGCTTCGGGGAGCGGCGCCGGGGGCTTCGCTGCCTCGGGCTTCGCCGCCTCGGGCCTTGCAGTCTCCGGCGCGGTGGGTTCGGGCTTCGTGAGCTGCGGTGGCGGCTTCGGGGGCGCAGCGGCCTCCGAAGGCTCTGGGGCGCCTGGGCGCGGGCCCGCGGCCACAATTGGGGGCAGCTTCGGCTCGCAGCCATAGAGCGTCTCGAGGACGGCCTTCAGCGCGGTCTCGTCGGCTCCGGGAGCGACTCGGGGTCGATCGAAGGCCAGCTCCGCCTCGACCTTCGCCCGGAGCCGCTCGTAGCAGTCAGCAGCCTTGCAAGTGCACGCTTCGAGAGCGAGGCCTCGATACTTCGACAAGATCGCCGTGAAGTCGGCTGGCGACGCTTCGGGCGCTCTCGGGATATCGGCTGCCGGGCTCGTTGTGGGCACCGCCACCGGCGCGGCTTCGGGCGCCTTCGGTGCGGTGTCGGGTCCCTTGCAGGCGACGAGGGCCAGGAGGAGTGAGAGCTGTCGTAGGCGCATCGCGCGAGTCTGGTGCCGCACGCGCTTCAAGGCAACGTGCGCTCGGAGCCATGCTCTCCTCGGTCTACTCGCCAGTCACCGACGACACCACACGGCCCGGGCGCGGGAACGCCAGGCCTCGCAGGTCGAGCCGCGGTCGGCGATTCTGAACGGCAGGCGCACGATGGTGCGCAGATCATCCGTATGGACTTGAGGCGTGCGAAAAGGGATCCTTTGGGCTCACCGAGGAGGAACGGCAACATGGCGAAGACGAGGCAGTGGTTGATTCTGGCGATGGTGGGCGCGTGCGCGGCGAGCTCAGCCACGTCGAGCGGCAGCGGCGATACAGCTGGGGCGGACGCCGCGGACAGCGCCGACGCCGCAGACGTGACCGACGCGACCGACGCAGCGGACGCCACCGACGCCGCGGACGCCACCGAGTCCGCGGACGCCACTGACGTCACTGACGCCACCGACGCCGCGGACGCCACCGACGCCGCAGACGCCGCAGACGCCGCAGACGCAGCAGACACGGCAGACGCAGCAGACGCAGCAGACGCGACCGACGCAGCAGACGCAGCAGACGCAGCAGACGGCAGTGATGTCGTGGATGCGACCGACGCTGCCGACGCGACCGACGCAGCAGACGCGACCGACGCTGCCGACGCGACCGACGGCGCCGACGCCGCAGACGCGACCGACGGCGCGGACGGAGCCGACGGAGCCGTCACCTTCGGCCAGGTCTGGAGCCAGGTGCTGGAGCCCAAGGGCTGCACGGCGGGGTACTGCCACTCGGGTGGGTCGGGCGGCATGCTGCTTCAGAGCCCGGAGGAGTCCTACGGCGTGATCGTCAACGTGGACGCCACCACACCGGACTGCGGCCTCACGAAGCGCGTGGTCCCTGGGAAGCCGGCCGAGAGCATCTTCCTGGAGCGCGTACGGCCGGGCAACGACGCGGGCTGCGAGGGCGAGAAGATGCCGCTGGGCACGCCCGGCCTCGATGAGGCCTCGGTCAAGCTGATCGAGGACTGGATCGCCGGTGGCGCCAAGCCCTGAGCCGCGCTCCGTGTCGCCCGCTCGGGCGGGGACGCGGCGCGCCGGCGGCGCGGTGTGGGCCCTGCTGTGTGCGGTGGCCTGCGGCGGGCCCGAGTGCCCGCTGCCGGAGCCCACGTCGGAGGCGCTCGACTCGTGGCTCCGAGAGGGATGTTACGCCACGTGGGCCCCCACCTCCGCGGCGGTAGAGCGCTCGGACATGGGCCCGGGCGGCGTCCGGGTCTATCTGTCACCCGCGCTGGAAGCCTCGCTCACGGCCTTAGCAGACCATCCACTAGGCGCTACGGCGGTGCGGGAGATGTACGCGCCCGACCTCCGCACCCGCGTAGGGTGGTCGGCGAGCGTGAAGACCGCTGACGGCTGGTTCTGGTACGAGCGCTTCGATCGGCAGCCGCGCGCCGCGGTGGCGTCCACGTCGGCGCCGGGCTGCACCGGGTGTCACGGCGCGGGTCGCGACTACGTGCAGTCCACCCCGTGGGCGGGCGCGACCCATGCTGCGGGCTCGCGCGTTCAGCCCACGCGATAAGCCAAGCCCGCTCAGCCCTCCGGTTGTGGCTCGGCCTCGGAGGGACCCTCGCTGGGGTCGGGGGGCGCGACCAACAGCTCGCCCAGCAGCACCGTGGCGTAACCGCCGGCCGGGAGCTGGAACGTAACCCAGAGGTCTTCGCCCTCCACAGCCACCGACGTGCCCTCGACCCGTGCCCGGACCGCGCGGCGGGTCCCCTCCGCGAGCGCGCCAGCCCGGCCGAAGTCGGCGAGGGTGAGCTCGTGCGCCAACATCGCGGCGTCCTCCCACGCGGCCGGCAGCGTGCCCGGGGTGGGCAGGCGCATGCGCGGCCCGGGGATGGGCCCGGTGGCCGAGACCTCGAAGGACTCGACCCGAGGGCCATCGACCGCGGCGTCGGCGCAGGTGAAGAGGCCGTGGGTGATGGTCTTCTGGAGCACGTCGCCAACGAGCGCGGCGTCCAGCTGCCCGGCGTCGAGGCGCGCGTCGAGCACGGCGTTGAACACGCTGGACTGAAGGGCCGACACCACCAGGCGGGCCTTCCACGGGCTCCCAGCGACCCGGGGCCCCCTGGCCAGCACGGCCCGACCGAGCGCGGCGGTGTCACCGCTGACGCCGAAGCGCTGCTCGCCGTAGTAGTTGGGGAGACCGCGGCGCGAGAGGACGGCGAGGGCTGCCTGCGCGCTCTCGGCGCTCCCGCTGCCGCCGAGGATGCGACAGCGAAACCGGTTGCCCGCCAGGTGTCCTGTCCGAAGTTTGTGATTGTGCCGCGTGACCTCGAGCACGCGCAGGTCAGGCGCCTCGAGCGACGCCAGCGGCGCGTCGGTGCGCGCGAGCACTGATATCTGCTGGCGGGTGACCGCGTGCCGGTCCTTCATGCCGGCGGTGCCCACATCCGCGTCTTTGACGCCGAACGCCCGCACGAAGCGCAGGACGGCGTCCCGCGTATTGAGCCCGCGCTTCTCGATGGTGACCCAGAGGTGGTCGCCCTGCCCGCTCGTGGGATAGAGCGGCACCTCTTCCACTTCGAAGTCGTCCACGGAGGGTCGGAATGTCCCCGAGACGCGCAGAGACTCGGGCAGGAGCCGACGCATCAGGGCAGCTGACCGGCGGTGAGCCATTCCTGGATCTTGGCCTGCTCCGTGAAGGTCAGGCACTGGGGCTTCCCGGCATCCGTCGCCGGCACGCCGGTACACCCGGCGCCCTGCGGCATGGAGCCGTCCTTGATGCGAGTCAGCGCCGCTGTGCCCTTGGTTTGGCCAGACACGTAGTAAGAGCTGTCCTGAGTCGTGGCGTAGTCCGTGAACAGCAGGTCGCCAGAGCCCAATGTGGTGTGGCACGGGCCGCACTTCATGGTGAGGATCGGCTGCACGTCCGTGGCGAAGCTCGGGGCGATCGGGGCGGTGCAGATGTTGGCTGCGCCCGGCGTGAGCGTGCTGGTCTTGGAGAAGTCGTCGGAGTTCACGTGGGTGTCGGTGCCGTTGGGGCAACGGGCGAGGGCGGTCGTGCCGCTGTCCTCCCCGCTGCTCGAAGAGCCCTCCGAGGCGTCGAGGATCACGCCTTCGTAGCTCATCTGGTCCAGTACGAAGCCGTCGCGAACCAGGCGTATGGCGTCCGGCGCGCCGTTCTGGAACCACCCGGCGTTGCCCATCGGGACGGTGACGGTGGGGATCCCAGCCACGAGCGGCAGGGTCTCGGTCTGTACGAGCAGGTAGCGGTTCGCGCCCAGGGTGGACGCCGCGACCGACAGGTCGATGGTGCGGTAGACCTTGCCGTCCGCCCCGTTCACCAGCTCGAGCACCGCGCCGAGGAGCGACGCCTCGCCGGAGCCCGCGTTGTAGATCTCGATGTACTCCGCCGCGTCGTCGCCGGGCTGGTCGTAGTCGACCTCGTTGATCACCAGCGCCTCAGCACCGACGCTGGGCACACAGGCGCCAGACACGCAGGTCTCCTCCGTGCCACAGAAGCCGCAGGAGCCGCCACAGCCGTCGTCACCGCAGACACCGGTACAGGACGGCACGCAGCACGACACGGTGAGCACCGTGCTCTCCGCCCCGCCGTAGGGGCTGTCGAGCGCCACGTAAGTGGTCCCGAAGGGCACGTAGAAGTACGCGGAGTCGGCGGCAGCCGCGACACACTCCCCGCTGGGCTCACACCCGTTCGTGCTGGTGTAGACCTGTATGTCCAGCGGCGAGCTCTCCGTGAGATTGACCAACGCCCCAGGCGGCGCGTCGAGGACGAACACGGTCTCGTTGCCCATCTCGTAGCCGGAGTTGGTCCCGCCGCAGGGGTAGTCGGAGATGGACGACGAGCTCCACGAGGTGTCGACCTGGACCGCGTCACCGCAGCTGAGCACGCTGAGGACCTCACAGGGCACGGAGTCGTCCTTGCAGACCCCCGAGAACGAATCGCAGGTGGTCCCCGGTCCGCAGGTGCATACGCCGCCGCAGCCGTCGCCGCCGCAGGTGGTGCCATCACACGCCGGGACGCAGCAGGTCACGTTGACTGACGCATCATGTTTGGCGCCCTGGTAGTCGTCGAAGGCCACATACATGGGTCCGGGCACAGCGATGAACGACACCGAGCTGGTGTCTGCATCAAGGCAGGCGCTGGCGGACGGAGTGCAACCGGCTCCCGGTGCGTAGGCGAATACATCGAAGTTGGTATCGCTGGTCCCGGGACCGCCAACGGACTCGGTGACCGTGACCGGGGTACCGACCGGCGCGACGATCTCGATCACCACCTCGGGGGACTTGGAGTAGTTGTCGCCATAGAGCTGGCAGGGCCCGCTCGAGGCGTAGCTGGAGATCTCAGCCGGCGCTTCGGAGTTGCTGATGACGAAGCCTGACTCGCACCCGACGACATTGTAAACGAAACAGGTGGGGCCCAACACGTAACAGTATTGGTCGACGGGGGAGCACTCGGTGCCTGCGGCGCACTTGCACGACCCTCCACAGCCGTCTTCCGCGCAGTAGGTGCCGTCACACTCGGGAACGCACGGGCCGTCTGTGGCGTCCATGCCATCCGTGGCATCGGATCCGTCGGTCCCGTCGGTCACGTCGGTCACGTCGGTCCCGTCTAGCCCATCGGTCGCGTCGGTCACGTCCGACCCGTCCGTCACGTCCAACCCGTCCGTCACGTCCAACCCGTCCGTAACGTCCAACCCGTCCGTTACGTCCAACCCATCCAGGGCGTCCGTCACGTCCTGGGCGTCCGTTACGTCCTGGGCGTCTGAGGCGTCGAGGCCGTCGGTGGCGTCCAGACCGTCTGTCGCGTCGGCGCCGTCGGTGGCGTCCTGAGCGTCCGCCACGTCCAGCCCGTCCGTGGCGTCCAGTGCGTCGATCGACTCCACGCCGTCAGTCCCGTCCGCGAGGTCGGTAGCATCCGCGGCGTCGGTGGCGTCGCTCAGGTCGGTGGCGTCGGTTACGTCGGTCGCGTCCGTGGCGTCGCTCAGGTCAGTGAGGTCGGTCGCGTCGGCGCCGTCCGTCGCGTCAATGCCATCTGTGGCGTCGGCCGAGTCCGCAGTGCCGTCGGCGGCGTCCACGCCGTCCGCGTTCACCACGTCACCCTTGCCCTTACGCCGGGTTGTGCCGCAAGCCACGAGCGAAACCAGAACGACCGCGATCCAGAGCGTCCGCATGGCCCTCAGCCCTCCTCTTCCTTCAGCCGAATGGGCCCGAACTTGTCCGGGTACTTGCCCACGAAAGGCGCATAGAAGGCGCGCAGGATGTCCATGTCGGCGCGGATGTTCCCGGTGGGGTACATCGGCGGACCGAAGCCTGCCGCCTTGTTGGGGTAGTCGAGATAACCCGGCACGACGGGCACATTGGCCGTTCGGGCGATGTGATAGAAGCCGCTGCGCCAGTACTCAGCGCGTTTTCGGGTGCCCTCGGGCGGGATGGCGAGGACGAAGCTCTCGCGCTTGGCGAACTCGTCGGCCATCTGATCCACCATGTTGCGGCGCTCGTGCCGTACCACCGGGACGCCTCCCAGCGCGCGCATGATGGGCCCGAATGGCGGCTTGAACAGCGTGTGTTTGCCCATCCACGAGACGTCCATTCCAGACGCGTAGCCAACGGCCTGCATGTAGACGAGGTCCCAGTTGGTCGTATGGGGGGCGGCGATGAGCACGTACTTCGGTACGGACGGTCGCGGCGAGACCAGCTTCCAACCCGAGACGGCGAGAATCGACTTTCCTAGGAGCGCGCGCATCGCCGCGCAGCCTGCCAAAGAACGCCGCGAGAAGCCACCTCCGCGCGTCCCCCGCCGTGGCGCGGGCGGCGCACCTTGCTCTATTGTCGCGCGCGATGATCTGCCCGCGCTGCTCCTTCGAACAACCCGACGCGCCCGAGTGCAAACGCTGCGGCGTGATCATCGCGAAGGCGCGCGTTCGCCCGCCCCGTGAGCAGCCGGCGACGCGGGCGCCTCTGGTTGCAGCGCAGGCGACGCCGGCTCCCGCGGTGGCAGCACCGGCACCTCCGCGACTCCGCCGACTCCGCCTCGGCCTCGCGCAGCGGAGGGACGTGTGCGGCGCGCTCGCGCAGCTGCTCAAGGCCGGCATCTCGCCTACCGCCGCGCTCGAGACGATCGCCGGCAGCGCCAGCGCCAACCTGAAGAGCGCCCTCCGGGACTCTCGGCGCGCGATCGAGGAGGGGGCCACGTTCACCACCGCCCTCCAGGCCGTGCCAGGCTTGCTCGGGCCAGCGGAGGCGTCGCTGCTGTTCGCGAGTGAGCAGATCGGCGCGTTGGATCGGGCGCTGGCCGAGCTCGCGGCCGGCTACGACGACAGGATCCGCCTGCGTCGGCGCTTCGCGTCCGGGCTGGTGTACCCCGCGCTCATCTTCCTGGTCGCGATCATGGTGGCGCCGCTCGTGGAGAGCGTCGGAGAGCTCGGCGTGCTCGGGGTGGTGTCCGGCAGCCTCGGGAGCACCTACTGGGGCAAGGTGCTGCCCCGGCTCGCGGCGTTGGTGGCCACAGTCGCGGTGGCGGCCGTGGTCGTCCCCAGGCTGGCGCGCCAGCCCGTGGTGAGGCGGGCGCTCTGGACCCTGCCCTGGCCGGCCACGCTGTACGTCCGTGCCGTGCGAGGTCGTTATGCCCGCATGCTGGGGCGCGCCCTCGAGGCGGGCCTCGGCCTGCCGCAGGCGACGGCGCTGGCGACGCGCGCGGCGGACGATCCAAGAATCACGGAGGCGAGCGACCGTCTCTCGGATCCGAACCACCCCTCGCTGCTCGCAGCGCTGGAGTCGGCGCAGCTCCTGGACCCGGCCGACCGTATGCTCGTCGCGTCCGGGGAACAGGCCGGCTCCCTCGACGCAGCGCTCTCCACCGTGGCTGCGCGCCACAGCGAGGCCGTGCAGCGGGGCCTCGGCCACCTCACGCTCGTGGTGTCGGCAGTCGCCTTGATCGGCGCAGGCCTTCTAGCCATGCGAACCGTGGGACAAGGACACGCCGTGCTCGAGGGCGAGACCGACCGGCTCATGAAGGAGCTGGAGCGCGAGCTCCCGCCGGGCTTCCGGCTGGACTAGGCGCGCGGACCACCCAAGAGCGCGCGGGAGCTCACCACAGCGCCACGCAGGTTGACCGGCCCGTGGGGCGCCCCCCTAATCGAGCGATGCGGATACCGACTGCACTCTGGATCCTGCTGCTCGCGCTCCCCATGGCCGCCCGGGCGGAGAACTGCAGCGCCGAGGAGCGCGCGGACGCCGACCGTCGGCTCTGGCTCGACGCGGCCTCCAAGGCCTTTGCTGAGACCACGCACGCCCCCTGGGGGCTGCCGGTCGCGACTGTGGGAGCTCCCCGGCTGACGCCACTCACGCAGCGGAACTACCTCATCGGGTACTCCGGGCAGCTGCGAGTCCCTGTCTGGACCGCGAATCAGGTGACGGCGGGGGACGGCGTGCGGCGCCGCGACTGCTTTCGGGCGGATCCACGCCTCAGAGGCGTGGAGGCGTCACGGCCCTCGGACTATCGGGAGCCGCTGTTCGACCAGGGCCACATGGTGCCCAGCGCCGACGCGATCGACTCCGTGGGGATGCTGAACACCTTCGTCATGTCGAACATGGCGCCGCAGTTCTGCCAGTTCAATCGCGGCGTCTGGATGATGCTCGAGGCCCTGGTCCGAGACTACGCCCAGTCCTCTCCGGTCTTCGTGGTCACCGGCGCGGTCTTCGACTACGACCGCGACGCCGCTCCAGACGCACCCGATACGGTCGTGCGTATGGCCCGCGGGGACCGCGAGCGGCGCGTCGCCGTGCCCTCTGCGTTCTTCAAGGTCCTTGCGCGCAAGACGGCGGAGGGGACCGTGGAGACGGTCTCCATTCTGCTGCCACACAATCAGAGCGAGGTGCGCGCACACGAGCTCCGCGGGGCGCTGCAGCGGGGGGTGGTGACGTTGGCGGCTGTGGAGCGCGTCTCTGGCCTCGACTTGTTCCCCACCGTGGGGGCCGGTCATCGCGACGCCACGACCCTCTGGCCATCCGAGCTCCGCCCCCGGAGCTTCGTTGACTCGCGATGCCGGAGGACCTCCGGGGCGGTCGTCGAGCGCGGGACCGGCCTGCCCTATTACCGGAGGTGACGTCCGGGTGTCGCACGGGCCAGTCGGCGCCCGCGAGGCGCCCCAGCAGCAGACAGAAGCGCTGGCGCTCTATCGAGGGTCAGTCAGCGCACGTCTGACAGCTGGCCGCCACGCTCAAGGCGACGCACGCGGCATCCCAGCCGATGGAGCAGCACGTGCTGTCGAGCGCGCAGACGCACGCCTCCACCGCTGGCGCGGCCCCGCAACCGGGCAGCCCGAGCGTTGCCGCGCAGCACGGCCCGTCGGCGGGCCCCACTGGGCAGGGCATCCCGCACGTTCCTGCCGCGGCGGCGCAGTCCGGCCCCCACGGGCCCGTGCAGCACTCTGGCGCCTCGGCGCAGACGCACGCTTCTACGGCCGGGAGCGCGCAACCCGGGAATACGCTGGGCTCGCAGCAAGGCGGCGCCAGCAGCGAGCACGGGAACACGTCGGCGCAGCTGGGATCCAGGCAGTCCGCGAGCCCGTCGAGGTCCTCGTCCACGCCTCCGGTGCAGTCCTCGTCCGGAGGAGCGCAGGTGGCGCCGCACGTGTCGAGGGCTCTCGCCACGCAGATCAGGTCCCACGACTCCTGGCAACACGCAGGTTCCAGCGCGCAGACGCAGGCTTCCTGCGCTGCCGACGTGGAGCATCCTCCGCCCGGGTGCGGGGTGCAGCAGTTCGGCGCGGGCGCCGCGCAGGCGGCCTGAGCGATGCACCCGGCGTCCTCGCAGTCGATCGCCCCGTCGCCGTCGTCGTCGGCGTCGTTCGTGCAGTTCTCTGGGGGGACAACCCCGGGGCACGACGCGCCACACCCGGCCGCTGCTGCGGTGCAACCGAGGTCCCAAGCGCCTTCGCAGCACTGGGGCCGCAGCGCGCACACGCAGCTCGTGACGTCCGCATCAGCGCAGCCCGAAGTGGGCGCGGGCGCGCAGCAGCTCGCGGTGGCGCCGCAGCGCCCGCCGCAGGTGGCGGCCCGCGCGGCGCAGAAGGCGTCCCAGGGGCCCGCGCAGCACGCGGGGTCTTCCGCGCAAACACACGCCGCCACGGCGAGCTCGGCGCATGCCCCACCCTCGGTGCAGCACGTGCTGGGCGCGTCGCACGGGCTGACCTCCGCACAATCCGAATCGGCGCAGTCGATGGCGTCGTCCCCGTCGTCGTCGAGGCCGTCGTTACAGGCCGCCTCGCCCACCGGAGTGCCTACGTCGTCCGGTGCGGTCAGGTCGTCCGGCGTACCCACGTCCTCAGGTAGGGGCGCGTCGTCCGGTGCCGTGACGTCGTCCGGCGACGCGGCGTCGTCCAGCGCCCCCCCATCGTCTGGCGCAGGGACGTCGTCCGGCGACGGGGCGTCGTCCAGTGCTCCGCCATCCTCGGGCACCGCGACGTCGTCCAGCGTCCCGAGGTCCTCGGGAGCGGGCGCGTCCTCGGGGGCTGGCGCGTCGTCGGGGGCTGGCGCGTCCTCCGGCGCCGGGACGTCGTCCGACGCCGTGATGTCTTCCGACCCAGCGTCCTCGGAAGGAGGCGCGTCCGCCTCGAGCACGTCCTCGGTCCCGAGCACGTCGTCCGGGGAGGAGGAGTCGGCGGGGCCCACCTCTTCGGAGGACGTGAGGGTGTCTGCAGGCGTCGCGTCCGGCGAAGCAGCACCGCAAGCCACGAGCACGCTGGCAAGGCACAGGGAGAACAGTCGTCTGATCATGAGGGGGCTCCGGCGAGGATGACGAAGTCACGCATCCGGCCGCGCGTCACCGGGTCCACCCCGGGGAGCTCCGCGATCACGGCTGCAGCCGCGACGAGCGCCGGGCGGTTTGGCCCGGCGAGATGTCGCTGAAAGAACGTTAGGAGCTGGCCCGCCAGCTTGGGGTTGATCGCCCCAGCCACCCCTGCCGCCGCCACGGACGGCACCACCTCGGGCGACGAGCGGGCGAGCGTGGTGAGCGCATCGAGCGCGGCGCGCGCCAGTGCAAGCTCGCCCGCCAGTCGCGCCACGAGAGCCGGCAGCGCCACCGGGTGGTGTCGGAGGCCCCGGGCAGCCGAGACCGCGGCCTCCCCTCCCTCCGCCAGTGCGGCTTGCAGGACAGCGGCGGCGGTGGTCGTGTCGGTGTTGCCGAGCGCCCCCAAGAGGGCCGGGCGGTCGCTCCCGCGCGCCGCGTCAGCGAGCCGCTTCGCCACCGCCTCGTCGCCCGCCGACGCCGCGCCTAGCGCGTGCGCCGCGGCGAGGCGCACGTCGCGCGAGGGCCCGTTCGTCCACCATCGATCGAGCGCCGCGCGTGTCTCCGCTGTGGGCGCCGGGATCAGCACCGAACGCTGGAGCTCGGCCGCGGCCTCAGGGCGTTCCTCGTGGACCGCGTCCTCCACGAGGCGAACGAACGCCGCCTGCGCTGCCGGCGTGCCCGCTTGAGCGAGGAGGTCGAGGCCCAGGTCGCGATCGGGGCCTCGCGATCGGCGTAGCTGCGCCTCAGTCGCGCGCACGGCCGCAGGATCCAGCGCGAGCGTGCGTGTGGCGTCCCAGGCAAAGCGGGCGCGCTCCGCCCCCGGGGCGGGGGGCGCGGCGAGCGTCCCCAGCAGCGCAGTCTGGGTGAGCGCCGGCATCGGCGTGGCGGGCGCAGCGGGCGGTGCCACGGCGGTGGGAGTGGCGAGCGACATCACCGCCACCTCCGTGGTCCCGATGCGCACGCGCTCGGCGTCGAGGCTCGCCGAGAAGCCCCGCCCGTCGTCGAGGCGCTCGGTGGCGTGGAAGCGCTCCACACAGATGAGCGCTCCCGGGTCGACGCCCGGGGGGCACGCCAGCGTGAGCGTTGCGGCGGCGGTCCCCGGCGCCTTGTACCGTCGGGCGCGCGTGAAACCTGCGGGGCCGAACCTATAGACCGCTTGCGCCTCCCCCACAGCGCTGACCTCCTGACGAGTGCGGCCGCCGCCGGTGGGCGGGAAGGTCTCGCGCGCCAGCATGCCCATGAGGTGCGTGAAGAGCGGCGAGGCGCCCTTGGAGACGGAGAGGCCGACCAGGGCGCCGTCCGAGCCCAGCGTGAGGCGCGCCACGGCGTGGGTGAGTTGGCCGCTGAAGGGCACGCCCATGACGGCGGCACTGGCGGCACGCACGGCGGAGAACCCCGCGCGGAAAACTCCCGGGCCTTCCTGCGTGAGCCTCAGGTCGGCGTCCAACACGACACGACCGTCCAGCGCTTGTTCGCCGACGCGGAGCGACGACTCCACGGCGAGGCGCACCCGCCAGTCGGTCGACGCCGGAACGCTGGCGGCCAACGGGCCAGGCGACGGTGGAGCCGTTGCGCCGACTCGCGCCGCGGAGGCATCGCCAGCGACGGAGGGTGCGTCCACCGGCAGCTCCCAGGCGCGCCACGCCGCACCCACCACCGCCAGGCCGACGATGACGGCCAGCCCGAGCCTACGGCGCATCGCTGGACTCGCAGACGAGCGCGCCGGGGATGGCACACGCCTCGATCAGCCCGAAGAGCGGCACCTCGAAGTCCGTAGCGAAGAGCGTCCCGCGGGTCTCGACGCCACGCCAGCTCGCGATCCGCTTCTCGTAGCGCTCCTTCGTGATCCCGAGGTTGATCTCGGCGAACAACTTGAAGCGGCCGTTGAGGCTGCGCAGCGTTGCGATTGAGCTGGCCGCGGCGCGCGCCACGAACGCGTTGTCCTCGAGGCTCACGCGCGCCCAGAAGTTGGTCGGGATGTCGGCGCCGATGAGCACCAGCTCGCCGCGAATGCCCGCGCGGACGATCGCGTAGTCCACGGCCGCCTCAAGGAAACCGTACACCTCGGCGGATGGGCGGAAGGTGGTGCGAAGGTCGGCGCGGACCTCCGCGGTCGGTGCCGCCGCCGTCATGTCGAAGTCGAAAGCGATCGAGCCCCCAATCCCTCCGCTGATACGGATCGGGACACCGGCGATGACGAAGATCGGGCCGTCGGCGCGGATTTCGGCGTTGTCCTCGTACCGGGTGCGCACGAGGTCCCACCTCTGGGGCACCCGCGTACTGAAGGTCTCAGCGTAGAGCGTAGCTCCCAGAAGCTCGACGTGGACGGACGACTCCGCCGGTTCCACGGTCCCGCCGAAGTCCGCCCGGAACCCGGCCAGGGGCACGGTTCGGCCCAGCACCACAACGGTGGCGTCGAAGGCTGCGAAGGCCTGCACGTCCACACTCGGCTCGTTCGGATCGGAGCCCGCCACGTCGACCAGCGACCAGTCGTAGTGGAACGCCGTGTCGAAGCCGAACCACCGGTCCGGCAGGGCGTCCCGGAACATATCCATGACCTGGCCCAAGGTCGGGACGCCGTCCACCACCGCGAGGCCAAGCCCCGTCACGTGCGCCACGACGTCGCGCACCCAGGCCTCCTTCTCGACCGTCAGATCGTCCAACGCCGAGGCGCTCGCGAGGTAGTCCCGCGCGGGGTAGGTCTTGGTGCCCAGCGTGGGGAGCGCGAAGTTGGCCAGCTGCGAGAACGTGAACGTGGACGTGGCCTCGTAGCACCGCAGCAGATCGCGCTCGCGCCCCGGCAGCGCCGCGGACGCAACGTCTCGCACGAAGTCCTCGGGCGACCAGTCGCATGGCGTGACCCCGGGCTCGAGGCAGCCGAGTGCGCGCGCGTCCACGAGGGCCTCCACGACGCGCCCCACCAGGCGCTCCGCCAGCGCGTCGGCGCGGGCCAGATCCTGGGCTGTGGGCGCACCCGGCAGGTCCTCGAGCTCGGGCTCCTCGGGCCCGACCCCGACGGGCGGCTGGAAGCTGGGGATCTGCCGGTTAAGGAACGCAGCGCGCTGAAGCGCGCCCTCAGCCGCCGCTACGAGCTGGCGGAACCGCTCCTTGAAGGGTTCATACGACAGGAGCTGCACGTCGTCGTAACCCGCTGCGATCGCCGCGTCGTTCCGCGCCCTGTGCCAGACGAATGAGCGCGTGGTGACCGTCTGCATTCCGGCTCTCAGCTTCGGCCACGCGGCCCAACCGGGGGGCAGCGTCGTCCCGATGCCCAGGCTGGCGAAGGGCGCCGCCGGGTTGAGATCGGGCCGCTGGCTAAGCGCCACGTACAGTGTGGGCGGGATGTCGAAGAACGGGCTCCGTGCCCCTCGGCGATCGAGCACCAGCTGACGGGACACGGAGCCATCGCGCGCCCGGAGCCCACTGCCGTTGATCGTGCGCGTAGCGATGCTGGACGCCGTGCCCACGGGCCCGTAGGCCAGCTGGTAGACCGCTCGGGCGTCTTCGACGGAGGCGGCGGCGTCCTCGAAGCGGTGATAGTCGAAGTGCCGCTCGTACAGCGCCTCGACACACGACGCGACCCTTGCCCCGTTGACCTCGAAGAGCCCCTTGACGAAGGCCTCCGAGTTCGGTGGGACCTGCGCCCAGGGCGTGTCGCGCCGTATCCGGGCAGGCTCCGTTGGCGCAACCGGGATCGCCGCCGTCTCGGTCAGCGGCCGGGGCGGGGCAGTGAGGGATACCAGCCGGGACGCAAGGTTAGGCAGGAGCGTGCGCTCCGGAGCCTCCGTGATCGCCTCCGCGGCATCGTTGCCGTTCGTCTGCGCGAACGCGTGGCAGGGATGGTCCGGATCCTGGCGCGCCGCCACGAGGAGCGCGCGCCCGCACGGCCGATCCAGGTAGGCAGGGTCCGTGCAGCGCTGGAGGGTGGGCGCGCCGCAGCCGAACACCACCTCTCCGAGCTGACCCCAGCCCTGAGGGAGGGGGATGCCGCCGAAGAAGTAGAGGTCGCGAGGCACGCACGCTCCTGAAAGACACTGCGCGCCGGTCCCGCAGGCGCAGTCGGCGGCGCAGTCGCTGCAGCCCTCCCCAGGCGTGCAGAGGTCATCGCCGCACACGTCCGGCGTACAGGCCTGCGCCCGATCCACGCAGGCGGCGCCCCATGGGCCGCTACAGCATTCGGGCAGCGCGGCACAAACACAGCCTTCAATCGTGCCCGTGGCGCACCCGCTGCTCGAGTGGGCCTCGAGGCAGGCCCCTTTCGGCGGCGGGCCCGAACACCCGGCGCCGCAGCCGTCGGCGAGCGCCACGCAGGCGCCCCCCCACTCCTCGCAACAGTGGGGGTCCGCGGCGCAGACACACTGGGTGATCTCGGCGTCGTCGCAGCCGCCGGGGCGTCCATCCACCTCGCAGCACTTCGTGGCCGGGCACGGGACGCCGCAGTGCGTCTCGGCGTAGAACGCGCAGGTGAGACCCCAGCCGAGGGTGCAACAGCTCGGAATCGCGTCGCAGACACAGGCCTGGACCGGGAAGCTCCCGCAGCCGGTGGCTCCTACGTCGCCGACGCAGCAGTCGTTCGAGCCGGCGGTGGTGCATACAGCGCCGCAGGCCGTGGCGAGCACGGCGCAGGCGGCGTCCCAGCGCTGCGTGCAGCAGCTGGCGCGTTTCCCGCACACGCACGCCTCGACTTCGGGGTCGACGGTGCCGCGAGCCACCTGCGACGGCGTGCATGGGTCGGCCTTCGGCGCCGGGCAGTCGCCGGAGATCACGGCGAGGTCCGCGCACTCCTGGGTCCACGGGCCCGAGCAGCACTCGGGGCGCTTGGCACAGACCGCGGCGGCCACGCCTGGCTCGTCGCACGACTTGGAGTCGTGAGCGCTGCAGCAGGGCTCGAGCGCGGCCGGGCACTGGGCGTTACACGCCTGGTCGGCGAGCGCGACGCAGCCGGCGTGCCACTGGCCCGAGCAGCAAGCGGGATCCTCTTCACAGACACACAGCTGGACGTCTTCATCGCTGCAGCCGGACGCGGAGGAGGCTTCACAACAGCCCTGCGAGCCGCCACAGCCACACCCGTGAGCCACGTTGGCGCAGGCGATGTCCCAGTTCGTGGTGCAGCAGTAGGGGTCCGTAGCGCACACGCAGCTCTCGACGGCCGGGTCGTCGCAGCCGAGGCCCATGTTGCCCAGACAACACTGGCCCTTGGGGCAGTCGGCGCCGCAGGTATTGCGCGCGAGCTGCATGCAGACCGGCGTCCAGGCGCTGGTGCAGCAGGGAGGGTGACTCGCGCAGACGCAGCTCTCCACCACCGGATCGGCGCAGCCCGCTGCATTGGTGTTCGTCTGGCAGCAGGTCTCGGCCTTGGGCAGCGTGCACGTCAGGCTGCATTGGCTCTTGGCGAGGGCGATGCACGTCTCGTCCCACGCCGTACTGCAGCAGAAGGCGTCCTTCGCGCAGACGCAGGACTGCACGGCGCCGCTGTCCGGGCAGCCTGGGTTGGCGTTGGGCGCGCAGCAGTCGGCCAGGGCGCGGAGCGGCATCACGAGGGCGAACAGGACGGCGTAACGAGACGGCATGGGACCTCCGGCGGCGCAGCCCTATCGTCAATACGGGGATGCCACCTTATTTGGAAGTTGAACGTCCAAGCGATAATCCAGGCGATGGACTGCGGGCTCACCGTGTTCTCACGGGTCGCAGCGCGCTCTACGTGCCAGTGCTGCGCAGGTTACGGGCGCCCGGCCCGCCAAGTCATCAAGACGCGTGACGTTGCGTTCGCCGTGTCACGTGGCTAAACAAAGGCTTCCACAAGCCAGGAGCCCGTCTCATGAGGCCATCGCTGTTGTTCGTTCCGCTCCTCCTCGGCGTCGCGTCCAGCTGCGCGGGTTCCGCGGCAACTTCGGTGCCCGACGCGTCGACGGCGCCAAGAGACGCCCAGGTCCCCGAGGGCGACGCCGGCGCGGAGGCCCAGGAAGACGGCGCCGACGCACCCACCGAAGATGCGTCCGGCAGCGACGCAGGCGCGGACGTGCACGCCGCCGTGCCCTTCATCCAAGACGTCCTCGACTGCGGCAAGAAGGGCAGCGCGGGCGGGCTCGCCGAAGGGAAGGACGACTCGGTGTTGTCGAGGCACGACCTCGATCTCACCGTCTATCCGGACGCGCTGTGCAACGACGGCACCGGGGCCGTCTTCTACTATCGCCCGGCACCAGCGGGCGCCGACGACACGCGCTGGATCATCCAGCTCCAGGGAGGGGGCAACTGTAACAACGGCGACAGCTGCGCCGGCCGCTGGTGCAACGTGGGGACGGCGTTCTCGCTGCTCGGGATGTCGATCACCCCGGCGCCGAAGGTGGGGATCGATGGGAAGGGCATCCTCGCGCGCCCCGCGAGCTTCGCGAAGTCCGTCGCCAGCCCCTTCCGTCAGTACAACCAAGTCTTCGTGAAGTACTGCTCGTCAGACAACTGGATCGGGACCCACCGCAACGCCGTGCTCGAAGGCCACCACCCGCACACGGACGCCGCGGTCACCTACAAGGTGCACTTCCTGGGGCGCCGAATCCTCGAGGCCACCCTCGCCACGCTCCGCCGCGAGGCGGGCACCGTCGGTTCCGGCGCAAACACCCTGCCCGACCTCGACGACGCCACGGCGGTGGTCCTCGCTGGCGCGTCGGCAGGCGGGGCTGGCACGGTCCAGAACGCCGACTACGTCGAGGGGCTCCTACGAGCCTCCAACGCCGACCTCGCGGACTACCGAGTCATCATCGACTCTGCGTATCGGCCCGACCTCGAGGAGGTTGGCTTCGAGAACTCACCCTTCTGCGATGAGGCCGGACTCTGCACCGGCGCCGCCTTCCTCGAAGCCGGCGCGGCCGAGGAAGCCTCGAACTGGGGGGCCGTGCGCGACGAGAGCTGCCTCGAGGCGCACGCCGGCGACGCGTGGCGCTGCTCGAACGAGACCCACGTGATGGAGAACCACATCACAGCCCCGTTCTTCGTCCGCATGGGGCTCATCGACTCACTCGTCTCGGATCCGTTCGCGGCCGGTGTGCTCACCGGGCCGGGCGGCGCCACCTACGATCTCGCCCTGTTTGCCGAGATGGTCGCGGCCGGGCTCAGGGCGCTGCCCGCAATCGGCGGGCCCGGCGGCACCGCCGAGGAGACGATCGCAGAGCCCCCGGGGGCCTTCGGTCCGTGGTGCCCGAAGCACGAGACGCTCCGAAGCGACGAGGACGTCTACGAGGTGACAATCGAAGACCCGGCCAGCGCCAGCGGAGCACCCACCACGATGTTCGAGGCCCTGGCCCGGTGGACGTCGGGCGAAGCGACCGCCGTGGTCAGCCCCGATGAGGGCGCGTCGGTGTGCCCGCCGGGCGACTGACCGCGCTGGGCCGTGCACGCGCCGGCGCGCGGCCCGCGCTCACCTCAGAACGTGTAGAGACGTTTCCGCCCAGAAGTCGCACGCAGAAGACGTCGCGAGAGGCTGCCAGAGGCTGCCAGGGCCGCCTCGACAGCCCCGGCGCAGGCCGTTACCCTCCGTCAGTGGTTCGGAGACGCTATCCCCATCCTCTTGTGGACCGCGTGGCGGCGCGGTGAGTCGATGGCTTGATGCATCGATGAGGCGCTACCGGAAGCACCATGGAGATCAAATGGCCGGAGCCCCATGCTGACCGAACCCGAACTCGCTGCGCTCACCGCCGATCTGGAGAGCCACCACGTGGAGCGAAAGGCGTCGCTCTCGAACAAGAGCGACGTCGAAGCGGCGATCTGTGCGTTCGCCAACGACCTGCCGGGCAACGGGAGGAGTGTTCCGGAGCAACTTGCCGCCCTCCACCTCGCCAGCCCCGACGCCGTCGTTACCGTCGCCGGTCTGCTCCTGCTTGGCTTCAACCCGACCACCTGGCTCAAGGGCGCGTATGTGCAGTTCCTCCGGGTCGACGGCACGGAATTGACCGGCCCGATAGTCGATCGGAAGGAGCTTGCAGGACCGCTCCCCCAGGTGCTCCGCCAGATGGACGAGTCACGAGCGCCCACATCCGTGTGGCGACCAGCGTGGCCGGGGGCACGGTCGAGACCAGGACTCCGGACTACCCCATCGCCGCGATGCAGCAGTTGCTCCGGAACGCGGTCATCCATCGCAACTACGAGACGAGCAACGCCCCGGTGCAGTGGTACTGGTTCTCTGACCGGATGGAGATCCACAACCCGGGGGGGCTGTTCGGCCGCGCGACGCCAGCGACCTTCGGGCGACCGGGAGGGAATGATTACCGGAACCCTGCGCTGGCGGCGGCGCTGTACCAGCTCGGGTTCGTCCAACGGTTCGGGCTCGGCGTGCCCCTCGCGCGGAAGGCGTGCGCCGACAATGGAAACCCGGCGCCTGAGTTCCTGTTCGAGCCTGCCTCGTTCGCCGTCGTCGTGAGGGCGCGCAAATGATCAAGATCGCCTTCTTCAACAACAAGGGAGGCGTCGGGAAGACCACGCTGGTCTACCACCTCGCCTTCATGATGGCCGACAAGGGCCGCCGCGTGCTCATGGTCGACCTCGACCCGCAGTCCAACCTGACGGCGATGTGCCTCTCTGAAGAGCGCCTGGAGTCGCTGTGGCCCGACAGCTCCGACCACCCGGAAACCGTACTCGGCTGCGTACGCCCGATCCTGCGCGGTATCGGTGACATCCGCGAGCCGCATGCCGAGACCATCCGTGACGGCCTCGCGTTGGTGCCGGGAGACCTTGGGCTCTCCACCTTCGAGGACAAACTCTCCGACAGCTGGCCGAGGGCCCTGGACCGCGACGAAGCTGCCTTCCGCACGCTGTCGGCGTTTCACCGGCTCGCCAATCGAGCGGGCACCGCCCAGCGGGCTCAAATTGTGCTGATGGACGTCGGCCCCAATCTCGGGGCGATCAACCGGGCCGCGCTGCTGGCGTGCGACTACGTGGTCACGCCTCTCGCTCCGGACCTGTTTTCTGCGCAGGGCCTCCGAAACCTCGGGCCCACCCTCATCGACTGGCGTCGGGGGTGGAGGGACCGGCTGGACCGAAACCCGGCGGAGGACCTGGATCTGCCCAGGGGGTCGATGGGGCCGCTCGGCTACGTCGTCATGCAGGCCGGAATTCGGCTGTCCCGGCCCGTGAAGGCGTACCAGAGCTGGGTGAGCAGGATGCCGACCGAGTACAACCAGTCGGTCGTGCGGTCGGGCCAGCCGCCCGCAGAGATCGAGACCGACCCCTGGTGCCTGGGCCTGATGCGCCACTACCAGAGCCTCATGCCGCTGGCACAGGATGTTCAAAAGCCGATGTTCCACCTTCGACCCGCGGATGGGGCGATCGGTGCCCACCTGGACGCGGTCCGGCGTTGCCGTGACGACTTCGACGCGCTGGCGACCAAGATCCTGTCGAGGATCGACTCCGGCGAGGCGACCGCCGTGGTCAGCCCCGATGAGGGCGCGTCGGTGTGCCCACCGGGCGAGTAACCCGCTCGGCCGCACACCGAGCCGGCGCGCGGTCCGCGGCCCGCCCGAGGCTTCAGAACGTGTAGAGCAGCCCGAAGTGGGTCTGGCTCACTGGCTCCAGGACGTTGGCGTCGCAGGTGGGCTCTGAGACGCCCGTGGCGATCTCGCACCGTCGCAGCGGGTTGAAGCCCACATCGAGGCGCACCGCGATCCCGGAGATCAGGTAACGAAGCCCCACACCCGCGGTGAGGCGGAAGGACTCCTCGTTGAAGTCGATCACGTCCTCCGCGAGCCCGCCGAAGTCCACGAACATCCCGAGCCACAGGCCGCCGAGGCCCCGCTCGAGCAGGGGCACCCGCAGCTCCAGGGTGCCCATGAGCAACGTGTCGCCGCCCTCCTGAACGAGGTTCGGCGTGCCGTCGACCGAGAACGTTCGCACGGAGTTGTCGGCCAAGCCGCGCAGCCCGCTGATGCCGCCCAACCGATAGCGGTAGCGGTTCGGGAGGTTCTCTTCGCCGCCGAACGACAGGGCGCTGGCGAAGCGCGCGAACGCGGCCACGATCAGCCGCTTCCTCACGTTGACCACGCCGCGCGCGTTCAGCTCGTAGAGCAGGAAGTTCCCGATGTCGCCCGTGTCTCCGCGCTCGTCGGTGCCCTCGGACAACACGTAGCGGAGCCGCCCGCCCACGGCCCAGCCCTGCGTCGGGTGGATGGGGCTGTCGAGCCGGTCGTAGGCGAGCCCCACGTCCAGGTCCACCTTGGGGCTCAGCGGCGCTTCCCGCCCGAGCATCTCCGGCAGGGTGCACGGCTCCACGTCACAGGCGTCGCCCGAGGCGATGCCGCTGACGGTGAGCGTGGTCGAGCTACGCAGGCGAGCGGTGAGCGCCGCGTCGAGCGCCGTGGCCACTCCGGACTCGAACTCGTCGAACTCGCGGGTGGAGCGGTCGTAGCGCACGAAGGGGCTCACGCGCAGCCCGAGCTCGGTCCCGCGAAGCCGCGCCACGGAGAGCGTGGGCCGCAGCTCCACGAGCCGGGAGAACGCGTCGCTCCAGGCGTCCGGGTCGGTGGCCGACTCGGGGATCGAGAGGCCGTACCGGATGGGGACCTCCAGCTCGATCGCACGACCGAACAGGTTCGAGTTGCGGTAGGCCGCGCCCCAGAAGTTCAGGAAGTTCGGGATCTCCAGCGGCACGGCGGCCGAACCGCCCATCACCAGCGCGTCGGAGGCGCCCAGGCTGGACGAGACCGCGCCGCCCAGCTCCGGGACCCCTTCGTCACCCGACCGCGCGACCAGCGTCTGGATGCCGGTGCGTAGCTCGAAGAACTGATACGGCGCCTCCTGGAGGTGCACCGCCACCGCCGGACGCTCCCGGGGCGGCTCTTCGTCGAGCCCGATGAGGTCGAGCCGCACGTCGGCGAACACCCCGAGCAGCCGCAGCTCGCGGTTGGCCGCGTCGATCCCCGGCTGCGACAGCGGCTCGCCCGGCCGCGGGAGCGCCTCGCGAACGAGCGCCTCCGACGTAGTCTCCAGGCCGAGGACGAACACCTCACCCACCGAGAACAGGGGCCCAGGCACCACGTCGAAGGCCAGGTCCACCTCGCCGGCGCGCACCGTCCGGAAGTCGCAGCGGGCGCGGTCGCAGGGCTCACGGCGGTCAGGCCCACAGCGCGCCGCCAGCGGGCCATCGCCACGACGCTCGGCCCCCGCACCGTCTGCGGGCGCCACGTCGCGCGCGACGCAGTGCACCTCCACTCGCGTCTCGTGGTGTCCCAGGGCCTGCCACATGAGCTCGAGCGCCGCGGCGTCGTCGGCCACACCCGCGGCGGAGAACGGGTCGCCGGGGAGCGTGCGGAGCGCCGTCCGCAGCTCGGCCACGGTGGGGCCCGCGAGCCCCGGCGTGAGCGTGACGTCCACGGTTCCAACGCGCGACGCCGGCCCGGCGGCGATGGGGACCTCGAGGTACAGCACGTTCTCCCCGGGTGGGGAGACCACGCGAAAGTGGAGGTCTCCGTAGACGTAGTCGTAGACATCGTCCGTCCCGCGCAGCGACTGGCGCACCTCGAGCAGCTCGCGCGCGCCCGGCGGCGCCCCGGGGAACCGCGCCTCGTGGTACCCGGCCTCGACGAGGTGGCGTTGGATCGCCGCCAGATCGGCGAACAGCTGCTCGACCAGCAGGTACCCGCCGGTCCCGAAGAAGTCGTAGACCTTGGTCTTCATGAGGCCCTCGAGGGTCTCCCGCGGCAGCCCCAGGTCGCCCACGAGGTCGATCCGCCGGATCTCCTTGGGCCACCGCGTGCTCACGACGTAGGTGATCACGGCGACGACGCCTGGGGCTCGCGATCCCTCGGGCGCCACGCGGTAGTCGAGCTCGACGTCCGCAAACAGGTAGCCGAGCCGCTGGTAGTAGAGCTCGAGCGCCGCGCGGGAGAGGTCAGCCTCCTCGAGGTCGAAGCTGCCGGACTCTCCGAAGGTGAGCGCGTCGAGCACCTCCGCCTCGGTCCGTTCGACCGTGCCCGAGCGACCCGGCTGCGGCTCGTCACGCTCGAGCACCCGGAGCACCGCACAACGCTCGAAGCGGATGGAGACCTTGGTCCGCTCGGCCTCATCCGACGCCGTGATTGTCACGCTGGGGTCCAGCACGCCGCGGCTGCGGAGGTAGACGCCCAGCGTCCGCTCGGCCTCACGGCGCCGGCGCTCCGTGTACGGCTCGCTCGCCTCGAGCTTCGAGGCGGAGCGGATCATGCGGGCGCTGAAGTCGGGGCAGCGAATGTCGGGCCCGAACGGCGCCTGGCTGCCCACGGCGCGGTCGACCACGACGTCTACGCCGCCAACCTTTCGGCGCCGCCCCTCGTCGATGATCACCTCCAGGTCGACGGCCTCGGGGCTCAGAACCTCGGCAGACAACATCACCTTCGCGGCGCCGAAGCCCTCCTTCGCGTACCGCCTGGCGAGCAGCGCCTCCTGACGCGTCCGCTCGACCTCGGTGCGCGGGTCCCCCGGGTTGAACACGGTCCCCGGTCGCAGGAACAGACGCCGAAGCAGATCGGAGTCGTAGAGGTTGGCGTTGCCGACGAAGCGGACCCGGCGAATGCGGTGGTTGAGGACGGTGTCGAAGCGCACCTCAGCCCAGATACCGGTGGCGTCGGGCGCACAACGCGGCGTGACCTGGGCGAAATAGCCGGTCTCCAGCAGGCGCCGCGACGCGCGTGCCACGTTCGCGGGCAGCCAGGTCTGGCCGATCGCGAGGTCTGTGAGAGAGACGAGGCTGGCGCGGGTGTCTGGCTCACACGGCCTGCTGGGTGACTCGCAGGCGCCCACCTCGACCAGGCCCACCGGGAGCCCTTCACACGGCTCGGCCTGCGCGGGCAGCACCAAGGCGACAGTGAGGGCGAGGGCGACCATGACCGCCCCGACCCTATCACGCCCGGGGCATCAATCGACGCGGGTGGCGGACTCGACCAGGCGGGCGAGCGCGGCGGGGTCGAGCTCGCTCACCACCGTGTGCACCACCCCATCGCGAACGAAGCGGGCCGTGGAGACGCGACCGTCGCGCGTGACCACCAGCTCGGGAGCGCTCTCGTCGTCCGCGGTGGCCGCGGTCTGCACCACCGACAGCCGCTGCGCGCCCAGCCGGTAGATCAGCATGGCGCCGTGGGCGTCGTTGACCACGACCTCGCGGGCGCCAACCAGCCGCAGCCCGTCGCGCTCGGCCAGGGAGGGCATCACGAAGAACGGCACACGGCCGGCCATGTAGCGCGAGATGTCCGACGCGGCGCCCGCAACGTCGGCGGGCATGCTGGAGAGCGAGGCCAGGGCCATGCCGGGTCGCAGGCGCGCCGCGACCGGTTGCGGCGGCGGGCTCGAGGGCATCACTGAGGCCTGCACCTGGCCGTCGGCCGTGCGCTCGAAGGGCCAAACGACCACGAGCGCGATCGCCGCGGCGAGCGCGGCCGGGGCGAACCAGGCACCCCCACGCCGCAGGGCCGCACGCCAATCCGGCGCCGCGACCTCAGGCGCGGAGACCGACTCCAGGATCGCCCGCCGGAGCGTGTCGGGCGCGCTGACCGGGCGGAGCTGACCACGAAGCGCGAGACGGAACGACCGCTCGCGGCCGACGACGCCCTTGCAGGAGGGACACCCCTCGATGTGCGCGTCCGCGTCGACCCGGTCGCGAAGGTCGAGCTCGTCGTCGATGTAGAGATCGAGGTAACGGCGTAGGTTCTGACAATCCATGACTCAGTCCCTTCGCGAGCGTCGCTGTCTGTAGGCGTCGAGCGACGCCGGCTCCACGGGTTCGGTCTCGGGCGAATCGGCCACGATCCCGGCCTCGACCGCGCGGCCCCTCAGCTTCTTCTGAAGCAGCTTCCTCCCGCGGTGGAGGCGACTCATCACAGTGCCGATCGGACACTCCATGATCTCGGCCACCTCCTTGTAGGAGAAGTCCTGGAGGTCCACGAGCACCACGGGGACCCTGAAGTCCTCGGGGAGCGCCTCGACGGCGTTACGGACGTCGTCGTGGACCAGACCGTAGAGGTAGTCGGCCTCGGGGTCCCGATAGAAGCCCGAGGTATCTGCGAGTCCCACGTCGTCGGCGGCGCCTTCGCCGTCTACCGAGTCGAGGTAGACGAGGTCGCGCCGGCGGTTCCGGTTCCGGTTGATGTGGGTGTTGGTCAGGATCCGGAACAGCCACGCCTTGCAGTTGGTCCCTGCCTTGTAGCGGCTCCAGAATCGGTAGGCCTTGAGGAAGGTCTCCTGGACGAGATCCTCGGCCTCTCGGGTGTCCCGGGTGAGGTAGGTGGCGGCGTTGAACAGCGCGTCGAGGTGCGGGAGCGCCTCGGTGTGGAAGCTGTCTTGCCTGCGGGGGGTGCTCTTTCCGAAAATCACATGCCTCTCCGTGTCGAGCCCATCAACACGAGCCCCACGGCCTTCATTCCGGGCACTGGGGGCCAGATTGACGCGGCTCAGCCATCCACCGAGGCGCCGAGGGAGCGCCGAGCGTCGAAGTACGGCTCGGACGCTGCGTATCGGATTAGATCGGCCACGGCTTCGTCGCAGCTCAGCTTGGACCAGCGGACGCCCAGCTCGTGCTCGCGGGCGACCATACGGACCGCCACACCGAGGTCGTTCGAGAGCAACAATCCGGCGCGGTTGGCCGTCCGCTCGGCCTCCTGAAGCCACTGGCCCGCGCTGAGGTCCCCCCCCGAGGCCTCGACGTCGGCGACACATCGTCGCAGCGCGTCCTCGCCATCACCGGAGAGCCGAGCCAGGAGCGCGTCGCGCACCTCGAGCACGCCCATCTCGGCGATCGTGGCCGGCTCCTCCGTCCCCGCGGAGAGCGCACCGAAGAGGACGCGCCGGACGTGCGCCGTGGTACCCGCGATGCCGCCCGAGGCGAGCCCCGCCAGCGCGAACCGCCGCCGGAAGAAGGTGAGCGCCTTCCCGAGGAGGAAGCGTTGCTCCTTGCCCTTCAGCACATCGAGCTGCGGGTTCACGAGCAGGATCGGCGGGCTCGACGCCAGCTTCGCGACCAGCGGGACCGGGTGCGTCCCCACCTGAGCCGTTCGGTAGATCACCGGCGCAGCCACGCCCCAGATGCGAGAGATCGTGGCGGCCAGCTCGTGTAGCCGCGCGTCCACCGGGAGTCGCTCGCCCACCCCGACGAGCGGCGCGGGGAAGCCAACAGCCCCGAGGACGGATCCCGCCAGCTCCAGGAGCGCGCTGGTGGCCCGGTCCAGCGACTGCGGCTCGAGCACGCGCTCCCAGTCAGCGTCGCCGGCGAAGGTCCGACGCACGGCGAGCAGCCCCTTGCGGTGCTTCTCGACGAAGTCGCGCTCGGCCACGTCCGCGGCGTCCAGCTCCACCAGGGCCGTGGCTACACACCAGGCGGCGTCCCGGTCTCGCCGGCGCGCCACGATCCGCCCCAGGCCCCGATACGCAGAGACCCGACGCGGCGCGTCCGAGAGCACGCGATGGTAGAGCGCCCACGCCGCCTCGTCGTGGCCCGCAGACTCTTCGTGCCTTGCGGCGGCCTCCAGCAGCTCCGGATCGCGCGGCGAGGCCTCGAGCGCGGCGCGGAGGGCCAAGAGCGCGTCCGGGGTGCCCGACGAGCGCTCGAAGCGGCGTCGCAAGAGGCGAGTGCGCAGCGCCTCGGGGAGCGTCCCTGCCAGGGCGGCCTCGACGCGTCGATCGAGGTCAGCCGGCTCGCTGAGCCGCTCGAGGAGCGCGAACGAGTCGTCGTCGGGGTGGCCCTCGAACGCCCGGAGAGCGCACACCCGCGCGTCGACGGGTCGCATCAGAGTGTCGCTGTAGAGCGTAGCCAGCGTGAACAGCGCCCTCGCGCGGCGATCGGGCTGGGTCTCGAGCGCCACGAGCGCCTCGAGCCACCGCGCCGTCTCCGACGGGGTCCCGTAGCTGCGCGAGGCCTCGACCAGCTTCACCACGACGGCCTTGTTCTCCGGCGCCAGGACGTGCGCCCGACCGAGCGCCTCGGCCACGCCGGGGCCGGGCTGCAGCGCGGCGCGCCGGTCCGCAAGGTGCACCCAGGCGCCGAAGGTCTCGAGGCGGTCGGTAGCGGTCTCTGCGGCGCGAAGCCACGCCGCCAGGGCCTCGTCCACGTTCCCCGCCGCTTCCGCTCGGGCGGCGACTTCGTCCGGACGAAGGGAGGCCGGCGCAGGCGTGACGCGCCCCGTAGCCCCTTCGGCCTGGGCCCCGCGCCCAGGGCTCGCGGAGGAGGCAGCGCCGTCACTCCGGGTCACGTCTGCAGTCGAACGCTCGGGCGAGCTCTGGGCCACTGAACCTGCGTCCACGCCGCCTCTGTCTTTGGCAAGGAGAGCGGCCCGCGCGCGAGCGATGGCGGCGGGATCGACGGGGCCGGTGACGAGGCCGCTTCGGCGCGCGTCGCCCCACGGCTGCCTCTTCGGCGCCACGACCTCTTGCAGCGTCCGCTCGCTGTCCAAGAGCGACGAGAGGCCGGCCTCGAGCTCCGCCGCGCTGAAGGCGCCAGAGGCCGCCGCCTCGGCGACCTGCCGGAGGTCAGGGTCGACGGGCCCGCTGAGCGCGCGAAACCACTCGACGAGCCAGCCACCCACCACGGATCCGGTCGAGGTGGCCGCAGGCTGGCCGCCGGGAGCCGTGACCACGGAGGAGGCACCCAGGAACAGCCGGGACGGGTCCGCCGGGAGCGTGGCCATACGCGCCAGCCTCGAGGCCACGCGCGAGGCCGCCGCCGCGGAGGCCGACACCGCGTCGAGGACGCTGTGGAGACGCGATCCCAGGCGCACCCACCGCGTAGAGCCAAGCACGGCCTCCACCCAGGCCTCGGCCGAGGACTCCGGTGAGAGCGCAACCCACAGCGCGTCGTCGTCGGCGCTCCAGTAGAGCTGTTCGCCGGCGCCGTACGAGCCCACGAGGATGAGGGTGGCGCCCTGAGGGCCCGCGATCCGGTCGGCGACCGGGCTGTCGAGCCGGACGTCGACCCACCGCACGGGGACGCCGGCCTCGCGCACCACCGCGCCCAGCCCGGGACGGGTCGCCAGCCAGGAGGTCTCGGCCTCCTCGAGGCCGATCACGGAGGCCAGGTGGGCGGGCAGCCAGACCGGCGCGAGGCGCGGGAGGCCGCGGTCCATGTCGAGGCGCCCGATGCCCTGAGCGGCGATCTCTCGCCCCTCGCCGACCCAGAGGTCCGCTGGAAGAAGCTCCAGCGCTCCGAGGATCTCCGCGGGATCGGACGCCCCCTCCAGCGCCTCAGCGACCTCGCCGAGGCGCAGGGGATCATTGCGACCGCGAAGGCCCCCACGCGCTCCGGCCTCGGTCAGCAGCGTTCTCGCCGCGTCCCGAGCCTCAGCCAGCGACGCCGCCGGCAGCGTGGACTCCGGATTCGACGGGCCACCGAGCTCTCGAGCAGCAAGCGCCCGGCGGATCGGGCGCGCCACAGAACCGGGCAGGACGAAGCCGAGCCGGCGGGCGCGGGAGACGAGGTCGTTCATGCCGCGATGGTGCGCCGACTCGCGGCCGCCGCGCAACCGCCCCGCTCACCCAGGGCGAAAGCCGCGGCTGCGCCCCGTTTCGCACGAGCGGCGAACGGGGTGGCGGCCGGGGACCGCGTTGCCGTTCTCAGGCTCACCAAGAGCCCGGCGTCGGCCACGTTGACTAAGTCATGCGCGAGGTTAGTCTAGTCCTATGCCCACAACGGTGAACATCCACGAAGCGAAGACGCACCTCTCGAGGCTGCTGGAGTCCGTGGCGGCGGGAGGCGAGGTGATCATCGCCCGCGCGGGCCGACCCATAGCGCGCCTCTCCGCGTACACCGAAGAGCCGCCTCGGCGCCGCTTCGGCCAGGACGCTGGCCTCGTGGAGCTGGCTCTTGACTTCAACGAACCGCTTCCCCCCGCTTGGGTCCTCGGATCTGACTCGGACACGCCCGATTGACCCTTCTCCTCGACACTCACGTGTGGCTTTGGCTGCAGGCAACGCCGGAGAAGCTCGCCCCCAGCACGTTGGCCAAGCTCGAGGACCCTGGCGTTGCGCTTGTGTTGTCGGTGGCGAGCGCTTGGGAGATCGCGATAAAGCATGCCCTTGGGAAGTTGGCGCTCCCCTGCCCTCCGATGCCCTACGTCAGCACGCGTCTGGCGCGCCACGGGTTGCGAACGCTCCCAGTGGAGCTGCACCATGCCCTGGGTGTCGCCGACCTGCCCCCCCTCCACTCCGACCCGTTCGACCGCATCCTCGTCTCGCAAGCCCGCGCCGAGGGAATGACCCTCGTGACCGCTGACCCGAACGTACTGCGTTACGGCGGGTTGATGTTGCCCGCGTGAGCGCGCGGGCTCATGCGATGTCCGTGCTCCGGAGCGGGCCTCTGAGACCAACTGTTGAGGTCAGGTGAGTCGGCGGTAGCGGAACATCGCGCCGCGATAGGCGATCCCGGCATAAGACCGCGGTGACACAGGGGTGGAGTCGCCCTCGTAGCCGTAGGCCTCGAGCGCACGGCGGAACCTGGGGCCGTGCCCGCGGCCCGGATCGACGATGAGCACCTCCGTGCCAATGTGTCCGTGCCGCGCCACACAGGCGGCGAGCGCATCCGGGTGGCGCTCCTCGTACAGGAGGTCGCTGCCCATGATCACGTCGAACACCCCGGGCATGGCGGTGGTGCCGGACCAGTCGTTGTGTTGGAACGCGATGGGCGCGAGGTGGTTCAGCGCCGTGTTGGCGAGCAGGAACGCCCCCGCGAGGGGGTGCAGGTCGCTGGCGGTGACGAAGCCGCCGCGCTCGTGCGCCACGATGCTGGCGAGCCCGAGCCCGCAACCGAGCTCCAGGAACCGCTTGGCGCCATGCCCGTCCGCCCGCTCCAGCGGAAGATCGGCCATCGCCTCGGCGAGCACCCGACCGGAGGGCCACAGCCTGCCGAAGAGAGGCCACTGGGCCGACGAGATCCCCAGGGCCTCTGCGATCCCTTCCGGGTCGTGGAACTGGTTGAGATCCGCCAGCGCGCGGATGGAGAACTGCTGCGCGCCGACCCGAACGCGGTCGACCCGGACGGCGTAGCCGCTGGCCTTCAAGGGAGCTCCCGACGACTCGGGGGCTGACGCCGAGAAGCGCGACCGCCTATCGCACGGCTCGCAGGCCGGCGCCAGCAGCGAGTGGAGAACCGGCCGGGGCCCGTGCCATCTGACGCGCCGGGCGCGAGGCTCCTACTGGCCCTCGGCGCAGACCCCGTAGCTCGGATCGTCGAGGAGCTTGAACCCGAAACCGCCACTGAGCCCGTAGCACTGGAGCGCGTCTGGGCACGGGAGCGCTTCGGAGCACGCGGGACGGCAGGCCGTGCTGGCGCCGTCCGCCGTGGGCAGGCAGGTCGCGTCAGGGCCGCAAGAGACCGTATCGGGGCACGCCGCGCCCAACGCCAGAGTCCCAGCGGGCATACACACCGCGCCGTCCGTGATGCCGGTGGTCAGGCCCACCAGAGAGCACTTCTGGCCAGGCGGGCACGCCTCGGTTGCCAGCAGGGTGCAGCGCGGACGGCACAAGCCGCTGCGGAGGAGGCCGCTCCCGATGCCCACGCAGAGCTCGCCCGCGCCGCAGTCCTTGGGGTGGCGACAATACGCCGAGCACACCCGATCGTACCCAACCGGCTCGCTCCCCGCGGTGACCGCGCCGCCGTAGAACGAACAGAAGTGCCCCTTGGCGCACGTATCCTCACCCACTACGTCGTTGGGGCGCACGCAGAGGGCCCCCGCGCTCACGGGCGCGGCGTCCTCGGCGATGCAGACGCGCGACTCGCTCTGCCCGTCGGCGCTGCGCTGGTGAACGCACCGCGCCCCAGCGGCGCAGTCCTGCGCCACCACATCGCACGCCGGGCGCAAGGGGTTCGCCGGCACCACCGCGGTGTCCGCCAGCGCGGCGCTCACGCCAGCGGCGACGGCGGCGGTGGCCGCGTGGAAGAACTGGAGATCGATGCGCTCGAGGCTGTCGAGGCCGCCCTGTCGGCAGCGGTGCTGAGGGTTCCGCTGGCTGCCGGTATCGGTGGCCGTGACCGCGGGGATCCCGCGCGCCCAGAATACGACGTGGTTCGAGCGCTGGTAGTCGCTGAACGTGGGATCGTTCAACCACGCCAGCGCGAGGTCGTAGGTCACCGAGGGGAGGCCCACCGCATCCGCGCCAGCGCTCAGCGCGGTCATCGCGCCCGAGGCGTCCTTGCCCCCGATGAACGCGAGCGTGACCCCTCGATACTCGAGGGCGGTCAGAGTCGCCTTGGCGGCCGGGAAGTTCGCCGACGTGATCGGCGTCTGTTGACTCAGGGGCGTTTCGTCGGTGAAGCCCAGCGCATCCAGTCCAAAGGCCACCGCCACCTTCGCGCCCGACACGAAGAGGTCGTCGGCGTGCTCGGTGGCGCCTGCGCGTCCCAGCTCACCTTCGTCCCAACACGCGAGCACCAGGGTGCGGCGATGAGTGGTCGGCAGCGCGGACGCGAGCTCGAGCAGCGCCGCCACGCCGGTCCCGTTGCCGTTGGCCGAGTCGCAGCCGCGGCGGCCGTCGATGTGAGCGCCCACGACCACCAGCTCGTCGGGGGCGCCCGTGCCGGCGCGCGTCCCCACCACGTTGCCGCCGAGCAGGGACGGGCTCTCGACGACGGCAAAGCCGTTCTCCTCGAAGACCGAGCGGCAACGAGCGCGCGCCTCGGCGTGGTTCGGCTCGCCCGGGAAACGAGAGCCCACGATCGCGATCAGGTGCTCCTCGAGGCGCGCGCTGTCCACGCAGCCCGCGACGGCCGTCGCGGGCGCGCTCGAGCACGACGGATAGCTGTAGACCGCGGGCGTCCACGGGGCCGAGGCGTCAGCGGCAGCGTCGTCCGCCGCGACGTCCGCGAGCGGCTCGGTCATGTCTGACGGGTCCGCCAGGTCCGTGTCCTCGAGCGGCGAGGCCATGTCCTCGGCCGGCGAGGCCATGTCCTCAGCCGGGCCGGCAACGTCCGGGGCCCCCGTGTCCACGGCTGATGCGGTGTCTCCGGCAACGTCGGCCTGGGACGCCGGCGGGTCGGCGCTCTCGGCGCAGGCAAGAGTCAGAGCGAGTAGAACGCGGCGCATAGGCTCCTCCAAGGCCGCCGCAAGCTCCACCCAAGACTCGACTTGCGCAAGCGAAGAGTGACGCCGCGTGGCATGCATGGTCGCACCGCGTGTCGGGGCGCACGCCGCGCGCGTTCCCGCTGAGACACAACGCCGTGTACACGCTGACACGCGCCCCTCACCGGAATGCACGGGCGCGCCGAGGCAGCCGGCCGAACGTTGCGCAGCCCAGGCCACCCGCTCAACCGGCGACTCGAGCCGCTCTGGCCGGCCGGGACGCGCAAACCCACCTCTGGATCCGGAGCTCGTGAGGGCCGGTGTCACCGCGCTGAGACCGGGCGATACGCCCTGGCACCTGCCTTGCTAAGGTGCGCCGTCGTGCGATTGCCGTTCCCGGTCTTCATCCTGCTGCTCTCCGCTTGTGCCTCGGGAGGCGTGCGGCCCACGGCCGCCCCCGAGGAACCCGAGTGGACGGTGATCGCGTCCTTCACCACGCAGTACCGCGCTCACGAGGCCGACCGCAGCCACAACATCGCCACGGCGGCCGGCGCCCTCGACGGGGCCGTCATCGAGCCGGGCGGCGCGTTCTCGTTCAACGCCAGGGTGGGCAAGCGCTCGCTCGAGAGCGGCTACCGGAACGCACCCACCTTGACCCTCGAGGGCAAGGAGCCCGCACTCGGCGGCGGCGTCTGTCAGGTCAGCTCCACGGTGTTCAACGCGCTCCTGCTGGCCGACCTGACGGTGGCCGAGCACCACCCCCATAGCCGCGCGGTCAGCTACCTTCCGATGGGGCGCGACGCCGCCGTGGCTTGGCCGGGGAAAGACCTCGAGATGCTGAACCCGCATCCCTTCCCGGTGCGCCTCGCGGCGCGCGCGGAGCAGGGACGCCTGGTCGTGCAGGTCCGCGCGCCCGCGCGCTTCGACCATGAGGTGCGCGTGGAGGTGGGAGACATCGAGCGCGCGAGCCCGCGGCGCGAGTTCCAGGTGCTCGAGCGCCCCGATGAGCTCGCCGTGGATGGCTTCTGGGTGAAGCTCTACCGGAAGCGCGTCCGCGACGGCAGCGTGTACGAGGTCGAGCGGATCGGAGACGCGGCGTTCTACCCGTTCGCGCGCCCGGAGACCGCGCCGTGATCTCCGCCCTCGCCACACTCGCCGCGCTCGCGGTCGCGTCCGCGCCGGTCGAGACACCGTTCGAGGGCGCAGCGCGCGTGGTCGTGGCCGAGCGGGGGCCCGCGCTCGTTCAGCTGGCCCGCGTCACGCTGGAGCGCGCTGTCCTCACGGGCGACACTGAGCCGCGAGTCGCCCACCGCGTGGGGGATCTGGCCCCGTTCGGCGTCTTCGTCACCGTGGTGGCGCCCGGCCCCGATGGGCGGCCCGGCGAGACCCGCGGCTGCTTCGGCAACATGGAGAGCCGAGGGAGGACGCTCGACGAGCTCGTGGAGGAGGCCGCGCTGGGCGCCGCGCGCTTCGACCCCCGCGTTCGCCCGATCGCCGCGCGGGAGCTCCCCGGGCTCCAGGTGATCGTGTCGCTGGTGGGTCCCACGGTGCCCATCCTCACGGTCTCGGAGGTGGACCCGAAGCGCCAGGGCCTCCTGGTCCGCGCGGGCGACCGGCGCTCCGTGCTCCTCCCCGGCGAAGCCAAGACCGCCACCTGGCAGCTCCGCCGGAGCCTCCGGCAGGCCGGGATCCGGCGCGGCGAGCCCTACGAACTGTTCCGTTTTCAAACCGTGACCTTGTACGAGACCCCGTCGCAGACCCACAGGAGATCCGATGATCCCGCTCCCTCTCTTTGAACGCTGGATAGTCGCGGCCCTCGTGGTCGTTTCCGTCACCCTGGGCGCCCTGCGCGCGAACGCCGACGACCCGCCCGGCTTCGACATCCCGCGGGGGGCCATTACCGGCAAGCTCACGCGCTCGGACACCGGCGAGCCGATCGGGCGCACGTGGCTCACCCTCCAGCGCGGGGACGTGCAGCGCTCCACGGCCACGGACTCGTTCGGTCGGTTCCGGCTGGACACGCTGCCGCCCGGGACCGGCTACCAGCTCAGCTTCTACCACGACGGCTACGCCAAGCGGGCCCACGGGCCGATCACGGTCGACGCCGGGAAGACGAGCGAGGTCGACTTCCAAGCGGTCCCGGTTGACGCGCAGGTCGCGCCCTACACCTACTCGGACACGTACCTCCCGGGCGAGAACGTCGCCGTGATGGTCCGGTCGATCCGGGTCACCGCCGTGAAGGCCGACATCTTCCGCCTCGATCCCGCAGCCGTCGCCAGCGGGAAGACGCACGCGATCGACCGGAAGACGCTGGTGATCGGCCAGGATCAGCAGCCGATCCTGTCGTTCCGTCAGCCGGTCAACGGCGGGCACCAGCTGGACTGGCGGACCAGCCGCATCGAGCCGGCGTTCAATGAGCCCGGCGTGTACGTCATCCGCGTCAGCGCCGAGGGCGTGGCCCCGAAGCTCATCCCGGTGGTGGTCACGCGGCTCGCGCTGATCACCAAGCGCACGCCCGACGCCGTGTGGGTGTGGGCCACCGACCTCTCCACCGGCGCCCCGGTGGAGGGTGTGGCGATCTCCGCGGAGGGAGACGCGAGCCCCGCTCGAAAGTCCGACAAGCGCGGCCTCGTGCGGTTCGCACACAGCGGCACCACCAACGTCCGGTATTGGGGGTTCCGCGCGAAGGACGAGCTGGCCTACGTGGACGCCACTCCCGCCAGCGCCGCGCAGGCCCTGAGCTTCCGCGCCTACGTCTACACAGACCGGCCGGCCTACCGACCCGCGGATCGCGTGTCGTACAAGGTCATCGCGCGATCGAGCGACGGCGGCGTCTATCGGGTGGCCCCCGATGAAGCCTGGGACGTGGTGGTCCGCGATCCCGAGGGCGCCGTGGTCCACCGCGAGACGCACAGCACGAACCTGTTCGGCACCTTCGCCGGCGCGCTCACCCTGCCCCGCACGCCTGCGCTGGGCGAGTACACGGTCACGGCCACCTCCGGCGAGCGCACGCAGGCCGGCGTGTTCAAGGTGCTGGAGTACAAGAAGCCCGAGTACCGGCTTGAGATCGGCACGGCGCATGACCGCTTCGTCCAGGGTGACGACCCGATCGAGGTGACCTTCGACGCCCGCTACTTCTTCGGCTCGCCACTGGCTGGCGCCCAGGTGAGCTGGACGGTGTACGAGACGCCCTTCGTCCCCTGGTGGTACGACTTCTACGAGGGCTCTGACGACCTCGATCCCTCCCAGGGTTACGGCGTGATGGCGTCTTCCGGGACGCAGAAGCTCGACGCGAAGGGGCGAGCCACCGCCAAGATCGAGGTCGAGCGGGCCAGCCACGACCGCTGGGTCACGATCGAAGCCACGGTCACGGACGCGTCGAATCGCGAGGTGAGCGCGCGTAAGAAGGTGATGGTCACCCGAGGCGACTTCCGCCTGGAGCTGCGCCCGCAGGGCAAGATCTTCCAGGTGGGCGAAGACGCCGTCTTCGACGTGACCGCGTCCGGCTTCGACGGGGCCACGTCGGTGCGCTCCTTGACGCTGACCGCGTCGCTCGAGGCCTGGTCCAAAGAGCACAAGATGTGGACCTACGAGACCGTCGATACGAAGACCCTCACCACCGACGGCGAGGGCCGCACGCGGTATGTGCTGAGCGTGAAGCGCGACGGCTTCCTGCGCATCGAGGCCGCCGGCAAGGACAAGTGGGGCCAGCCCATCGTGGAGTCCGCGTTCGTGTGGGCCACGAAGAGCGCGGGGATCTCGGGCGGCTACAAGAAGAAGTCGCTGGAGATTCTCACGGACCGCAAGAGCTACGAGCCCGGCGACACGGCGCGCATCCTCGTGAACGCCGCCACGGACAGCCCGTGGGTGCTCTTCTCCATAGAGGGCGACGGCCTCTTCGAGCCCACGGTGGCCCGGATCGACGGCAACAGCCGGTTGTTCGAGGTGACGCTGGCGGACCGGCATGCCCCCAATGTGTACGCGAGCGTAGTGTTCACCCGCGGCAAGCAGTTCAGCTCACTCCAGCGGTCGATCGCGGTCTCGCCGGCGGCCCGCCTCCTCACGGTGTCGGTGGCCTCCGACAAGCCCGGGTACGAGCCGGGCGAGACCGCCAAGTACACGGTGACGGTGAAGGACCGGCGCGGCCAGCCGGTCAAGGCCGAGCTGTCGGCCGCGCTGGTGGACGAGTCCGTGTATTCGATCTCTCCCGAGCTGGCGCCATCCATCGACGCCTTCTTCTACGGGCACCGGCCCAACCCGGTGCAGACCGCGTTCTCTTACCCCACCCGCTACCTCGGAGGGGCTGACAAGGATGGGCAGGAAAGCGGGAGTGTGCGGCGCACATTCAAAGACACCGCGTACTGGAACGCGCAGGTCGTGACCGGCGCCGACGGCACCGCCAGCTTCGAGGTTCCCCTGCCCGACAACCTCACGGAGTGGCGGCTCACCCTCCGCGCGGCCACGGCCGACACGCTCGTGGGCGGCGCCACGCACGCCATCAAGACCTCGAAGCCCCTCATGGCGTCCCTGGCCCTCCCCCGCTTCGCGCGTCGAGGCGACCGCCTCGAGCTGGTGGCGATGATCCACGCGCGGGGCGAGGCGCTCTCGGGCGTGAAGGTGGCGCTCACCGCCGCCGGCGCCGCCAGCGTCGAGGGCAGCGCGGTCGCTTCGCTGGACGTCCCGGCCGGCGGCTCGGCGAGCGTCCGCTTCCCGGTGTCGTTCGGATCGGGACCCGCGGCCACGTTCACCCTGTCGGCCAGTGCCGGGAAGCTGCGCGACGCCGAGGAGCGCACGGTGCCAGTCCACGCGGTGTCGGTGGAGCGGCTCTTGGCGGTGAGCGGCAGCCACGCGCTGGAGACCGGCAACTTGTCGCGCAGCTTCGTGGTCCCGGCCACCGCGGTGGAGGGCACGGCGCGCCTCGACGTGAAGGCGGTGGGCAGCCTGGCTGGCACCGTGATGGCGGGCGTCGAGGCCCTGGCCGAGTTCCCGTACGGCTGCGTCGAGCAGACGATGAACAGCTTCCTCCCCGATCTCGTGGCCGACAAGGTGCTGAAGTCCCTGGGCGTTCCGCGGCCCGCGGGGCTGGCGGCGCTCCCGGAGATGGTCCGAACGGGGCTGAGGCGGCTGGGCGAGATGCAGCTCGAGGACGGCGGCTTCGGCTGGTTCACCGAGGGCGCCAGCCCGTGGCTCACCGCCTACGTGGTTTACGGCTGGTCCAAGGCGGCTGCGCTGGAGTGGGAGCTCGACGAGGAGCGCCTCGGACGCGCCATGGAGGCGCTGGTGAAGATCCTCGGCTCCGCGGAGAGCCAGGAGGCCGAGGCCTTCGCGCTCTACGCCCTGGCCACAGCCCACGAGGCCGGCGTCACGCTGCCTTCGGGGGAGACCGTAGAGGCGGCGCTGACCGCCGGCCTCGCCAAGATGGTGCCCGACGCGCTGGACGCTTGGGGCCTGGCCGTGCTCACGCTGGCGCACCAGGCGGCGGGTAAGACCGAGGGGGCCGCCGCCTTGGCGAAGCGCCTGGCCGCGCGGGCCGTCTCGGCGAGCGCTGGCCCATCCGTGGGTCCGGTGACCAACCGGGAGGTCTGGACGCCGGCCGCACCCTTCGCGATGTTCCCGCCGCACGCGGACCACTACGGCTGGTCCGACAACCCGAAGGAGGCCACGGCCTACGCCCTCCGCGCCCTCGTGGCCACGGAGACGGCGCCGGAGCTGCAGCAGGCCACGCTCGCGTGGTTGATGGCGAATCGTCGCGGCGGCATGTGGGACACCACCAAGGACACCGCAGCCGCCCTCGAGGCGATCGTGGACGTCATCGTGGCCGAGGGGCAGCTCACGGGTGACTACTGGGCGTCGCTCGAGGTGGACGGCAAGGCGCTGGGCAAGCTCACGGTCACCCCGGCCACGGCCGCCACCGCGGGCTTCGACGCGGGCGTCGCGCTGGCTGCGGGCGAGCACACGCTCAGCCTCAGCGGCTCGGGCACGGGCCGCGCGTTCTGGACCGGCGCCCTCACCTACGGTGACGCGCCGGTGAAGAGCGCCACGGGTAGCCTTACGGTCGCTCGGCAATACCTGCGCGTCGCGCGGGTGACGGCGGCCGATGGCTCCCTGGTGGAGAAGGTGACCCCGCTCGACGCGGCGGGCCTCGACGTGGGCGACCAGGTCGAGGTCCGACTCACTCTGTCTACGCCGGGCACGCAGCAGTTCGTGGCCATCGAAGACCTCCTGCCCTCCGGCTTCGAGGTGGTCCCGGGCGACCTCCCGGGGTACATGGTCAACCGCACCGATCGCGACGATCGAGTGGCCTTCTTCGCCACGGCGCTGCCCAAGGGAGACTCCGTGGTGAGCTACCGCCTGCGCGCCGAGGTAGCCGGTGCCGTCCGGGCCTCGCCCGCCGTCGCGTGGCTCATGTACCTGCCCGAGCAGCGCGCCAGCAGCGACGTCGGGACGCTTCAGGTGTCGGCTCGCGCCCAGGAGTGACGCGCCCGTCGTCGGCGTGAGCCCGCAGGGACTTCCCGAGCGGCCACGCCGCGTTCCGCGGGAGGCGGGCCGGCTTGACAAGCGCCGGCAGGGCCTGCACTAGGGCGTCGTGAGCCAACCCGCCCAACCGCAACGCCGCCGCGCCCTCACCGGGATCAAGCCCACGGGCACCCCGCACTGGGGCAATTACTTCGGCATGATCCGGCCCGCCATCGAGCTGGCCGAGTCCACCGACGCCTTCTACTTCATCGCCGACTACCACGCGCTCACCACCGTGCGCGAGGCCGCAGCTCTGCAGCGGGACTCGCGGGAGATCACCGCGATCTTCCTCGCGTGCGGGCTCGACCCGAGGCGCTCGGTGCTGTTCCGGCAGTCGGACGTGCCGGAGGTCACCGAGCTGTCGTGGATGCTGTCGTGCGTCACCGGCCTCGGCCTCGTGCAGCGCGCGCACGCCTACAAGGACGCGCAGGCGAAGAACGTCGAGCTCAACTTCGGCACGGTCACCTACCCGGTGCTCATGGCGGCAGACATCCTGCTCTACGACACCGACGTCGTCCCGGTGGGCAAGGACCAGGTGCAGCACCTCGAGATGGCCCGCGACATGGCGGGTTATTTCAACATGCAGTTCCTGGGCGAGCCCTGCACCGACGAGGCCGGCCGGTGGACCGGTCGCGGCCTCAAGCGCCCGGAGGCGATGGTGCGCGAAGCCACCGCGGTTGTTCCGGGGATCGACGGAGAGAAGATGAGCAAGAGCCGCGACAACGTCGTCCCTATCTTCGGCAGCGCCGGTGCCCTCAAGAAGCGCGTCATGGCCGTGGTCACCGACTCCAAGCCGCTCGAGGCCCCGAAGGACCCGACCACCTGCAACGTGGTGGCGCTCTACAAGCTCTTCGCCACCACCGCCGAGGTCGAGGAGCTGAGCGATCGGTATCGCGCTGGCGGCTACGGCTACGGGCACGCGAAGCTGGCGCTGCTGGAGAAGGCCCGGTCCCACTTCGAGCCGATGCAGGAGCGCTACGATCGCTTGATCGCGGAGCCCGACACGCTCGAAGACGTCCTCGTCGACGGGGCCCGCCGGGCGCGCGAGGTCGCGTTGCCGGTGATCGATCGGGTCCGCGAGGCCACTGGGCTCCCACGCCGGCGGTCCGCTCGATGAGCACCACCACAGGGCAGCGGGTCTCCGAGGTGGCGTTGGCGCTGGGCGTCACGCCCGAGAAAGTGATGGATGTCTTGTGGTCGCTGGGCGTGGCGGTCATGAGCCCCGACGCGCGGCTCACGCTCGACCAGGCGGCAGCGGCCGCCCACCTGCTCAAGCCGCAGCGGCAGGCGCCGGTCTCGGAGCCGGTGCCCCCGCGTCTCGAGGTCGAAGACTTCGGGTTGCCGCCGGTCGTCCATCGGCCCATGGAGGTGCCCGAGGCGCTCCGAGGCCGTGTGGCGCGGCTCTTCGAAGTGGCGCAGGCGCTGTCCGTGCCGGTGGCCGATCTCATCAGCCGGCTGCCGGCGATCGGCTACCGCCGCCCCGCTGACCACTTGACGCAGCTCGACACCGCGCAGCTCGCGCGGCTCGTTGCCACGTTCTCCGAGGCGCCGCCCACCAGCGGCGGCTACGTGCAGCGCGACGTCACCGACGCCGTACGCCGCCGCCGTCGGTTCACCCCCGACTAGAGCCGCCCCGCGCGAAGTGGCTCTGACGCCACGCCCCGATGCGAATGCGCCACACGGGCACATCGCACAGCATCCGAAATAGCCCCTGTGATTACATCGTGTTGCACCAACATCGACCTCTGGCACGGTGGTTGAAGTGCGTCTCCCCCGAGCGAAACGGAACCACGGGAGCCAACACGATGAACACGCACACACGACGCCTCGCCCTCGGTCTCTTCCTCGGCGCCCTCCTCTTCCTCGCAGGATGCCTCGAAGGCTCCGCAGTGCGCACCGGTCGGTACCTGCCCCCGAAGCCACCTCACGCCCCGGTGGACGTCTACCTCGACTCCAACCCGCGAGGCCCGTGGGAGGAGATCGGCCGCGTCGAGGCCGAAGGGACCGACAGCTTCGCCAGCCTCCACGACGTCATACTGGTGCTGGAGGACCAGACCCGCGAGCTGGGCGCCGACGCCGTGATCATCACGGACCACTGGGGCGAGGAGGAGGTCACCACGGACGCCTACGGCTACACCACGGTCCGCGAGCGGGTTCGCGCCCGCGGCATCGCCATCCACTACCTCTGAGCCCCCCTTCCGGGCGCTGACGGGCGATCCTCGGGAATCCGAGCCCGCTTGCCGGCGTCTGAGCTCGACTGGCCCGCCCGGGCGCCCTCGCAATGGTGCGAGGGACCCGGGGAGACCCCCGCAAGGGGGCGAATCAGTCCCGATCCGCACGACACAAACGCGGTCGGTCGAGCACATGCCCTGCTGGACGGTCCTCGCTCTCGCGGACCGCTCCTCAGCGCCCGGAAGCCCACTGGGTGACGCGCGAGAAGCGCCACTCGCAGCGCCCTTCCACGAGAATGACAGGCCGGCCGGGTGGCGCTAAGGTCGCGCCCATGATTCGCCGCACACTCCTCTTCACCACGCTGCTCTCTGCCACTTACGCCACCGCCGAAGTGCCCAATGGCGGGATCGACGGCAGCGGTCGCCCTCCCCCGCTCGAGTTCAAGCTGGGCGAGGTCACGCTCACGCTCATGGGCCGCGCGCAAGTGCAGGCCGCCCTGTGGGTCGGCGACGACGCGCGGCTGTCGAACGGCGAGGTCGCCGAGGACGAGGGCTTCCGGCTGCGCCGCGCCCGCCTGGGCCTCGCGACCGAGTTTCGTGGGCTGGTCGTGGCGGTCGAGGCCGACCTGCTCGAGGCCGACTCCTCCGTGTTGCACGAGGCCTACGTGGGCTTCAAGGGCGACTGGGCAGACGGCGACTTTCTCGCCAGCGCCGGCGTCATCAAGGTCCCCATGTCGCGCAGCGCCCTGATGTCGTCCGAGGCGCTTCAGGACGGCGATCGCTCGGTCGTGGTGCGGGGGCTCGCCCCCGAGTATCAGCTGGGGTTCAAGGCGGCGGGTGAGGTGTGGGACGACCGGGTGCGCGTCCAGGTGGGCGCGTTCAACGGCCTGGAGCGCGACGTCACGTTCTCCGGCGGGTGGGCACGGCTGGATCCGGGCGACGGCAACCGCTTCGGCGGCTTCGCGGTGGCCTCGCGCCTGGACCTCGAGCCGATCCCGGGCACCTCGCTGCTGGGCGACGGCACCGCCGACCTCGACAAGCGCACCACGGCGGCCTTCGGGCTCGGCGGCGGCTTCCTCTACAACGACGGCCCCTCCACCACCTCCATGGCGTGGTCGGCGGACCTCGCCTTCAAGGGGTGGGGCGTGGGCTTCCTCGCCGAGTGGCTGGAGCTGAGCACCGAGCCCGAGGAGAAGCCCACGCAGGCCACGGCCGTCCCGCTCGAGACCACGTCGCGCGGCCTCACGGTTCAGCTCGGCTACACGATCCTGAAGGGCTGCCTCGAGCTCGCGGCGCGGGTGGACTACCTCGACGACAACACCGAGGTCGAGGACGAGGGAGATCTCCTCGGCATCGCCGGGACCCTCTCCACCTTCCACTTCGAGAACCGCCTGAAGGTCCAGCTCTATTACGAGCACCACCTGGAGCTGCACGGGTCCAACCTCGACAACGACGTGCTCCTTCTCCAGGCAGAGGGTCGGTTCTGATGCGACGTTCGCTCCTCCTGCTCGCGGTCGCGCTGGGCTGCAGCCGCGAAGACGAACGCAAGGAGACCCTCTCGGCGCGTGTGGTCGCCAACGAGAACGATCTCATCGGCGGCGTGCTGGCTCACGGTCAGGTCGGCGACTTCCGCCTCGAGAACGATCAGGTGCGCTTCATCATCTCGGGGGCCCACCACTCCTGGGGCCCCGGCCTCTTCGGCGGCACGGTGGTGGACGCAGACCTGCAGCGCGGCAACCCCGAGAATCGGGGTCCCATGACGGGGAACGATCACTTCGCCGAGCTGTTCCCCACCGTGAACCTGCTCGTCTCGGACCCGAGCGAGACCCAGGTGAAGGTCACGAAGTCAGGGGCTGACGGCAAGGAGGCGCAGATCAGCGCCTCGGGCACCGGCTTCTTCTTCCTCGACGGGCTCGCCCTCCTCGACCCGCAGCGGTCGGAGTTCAAGGACCTCCTCCAGCTGCTGGACCTGAAGACGCGCTACGACTTCGAGACCACCTACACCCTGCGCCCCGGCACGCGCGCGCTCGAGATCGAGACCATCGTTCGGCGCCCCGACAGCCCGCTGCCCGGCAACGTGTGCATCGACCTCGCCACCTGCCCGGCCGCGTGTGAGGCCTATCGCCGCGACGCCGTGACGGGGTGTCTCATGTGTGAGTGTGAAGACCCCCGTGGGGTCGAGCTCCCTCTCTTCACCGAGTCCGTGCCGCTCCTCGCCCGGATCCTTGGGGACGCGCTGGCCCCCACGGGCTCTCCCCAGAGCCTCCAGGCCGGCTTCATCGGCGGCGACTTCTTGTTCTTCGGGGGCTCCACGGACGTGTTCGCGCCGGGCTTCGGCTTCGACGTCAAGGGCCCGATCTTCGACAACTTCTATCGGGGAGTCGACACGATCACGAGCCCGCTCACGTTCGACTGGGTCGCGGCCCGGGGCAAGGACATCTCGTACGCCATGTACACACTGCGCGAGTCGAAGCCCGACGTGTGCCTGCACCGCGTCGTCCTCACCCACGTGGGGCCTGACGTCGACACGAAGGCGCTCACCGCCACACTGTCCACCGCGCTCAGCATCGACCCGGGTCGCAGCGCGATCGGGCTGCCGGCGCTCATCGAGCAGCGCATCCCATTCGCCGTTGCGTTCGGAGTGTCGGCCGACGATCTGTCCGCGCGGCTGGCCGAGGTGCGCGCCACCTTGCCGGACGGCGTCACCGCGGGCACTGAGTTCGATGGCGACTGCCGCGATCCCAAGGTGCTCGTCCCGCTCTTCACGTCGTCCGCCACGATGCTGGCGGGAAGCGGCACCTCGTGCCTCACGGACCCCAGCGACGACGACACCTGCGACGAGCACCGCATCTTCCGCTTCAAGCGCTATCTCGTGGTCGGCGACGGAGACATCTCTAGCGCCACGGCGCCTATCTACGCCGCGCGCGGCATCCCCACGGGCACGTTCCGGGGCGTGGTGATCGACACCTCGCTCGGTCGCGCCGAGGCCGGCGCGGACGTGTTCGTCCTCCGAGATCCGGGCGGGACACACACCACGTACGACTCGCTGCTCAAGGCCAACGTGGCGAAGTTCGGCACCTTTGGCGTGGAGAACCACGCCGTCGCCGATCTCGGGACCGACACGGCGGAGTCTGGGAGATACCGCCTCACGTTGCCCGAGGGCAGCTGGTACCTCGTGGCGCGGTCGCAGGCCGGCGTAGTGGGCACACCCCAGCGCGTGATCGTGGTGGCCGGCCGCGACGACATCATGCCCCTCACGGTCAGCTCGCCCGCGTTCCTCGAATACCTCGTCACCGATCAGTCGGGCCAGCAGGTCCCGGTCAAGCTCACGCTCCAGGCGCTGGGCGCCCACGGCAAGCCCCTGTACGCCGACGGCAACCGGCGGGTGGAGATGGGCGATGGGCGCTTCGACGACGGCGTCTACACGATCATCTACAGCGCGAAGGGCGCCGGTCGGGAGCCCCTGGCCCCGGGCGACTACGCCGTCACCGTCAGCCGAGGCGTCGAGTATTCGATCGCCCGGCGGCGCGTCACCGTACGAGCGGGCGAGGTCGCAACGCTTACGGCGTCCGTGGTGCGCGAGGTCGACACGTCCGGCTTCATCGCGGGCGACTTCCACCTCCACGCCGAGCCGAGCATGGACGCGGGCATCGACCTGGGCCTCCGCGTGCTCACCAACGTGGTCGAGGGCGTGGAGCTCATCTCGAGCTCAGACCACGACTCGATCACCGACTACCGCCCGAAGCTCTTGGAGCTCGGGCTCGAGCGCTTCGCGACCACGCAGGTGGGCCTCGAGGTCTCCACCTTGGAGCTCGGCCACACCCTGGCGTTCCCGCTGGCGTACGACAACACGGCCATCCCGGTACACGGGGCGGTCGACTGGGTGTGCAAGGCGTGGGACGCGATGTGGCGAGACGCGCGAGCCCTGGGGGAGTTCGGGCCCGAGAGCACCGTGCTCACCGTGGCCCACCCTCGCGACGGCTTCCTCGGGTACTTCGACCAGTTCAAGCTGGATCCCTGGACTCTGGCGCGCGGCGAAGGCGGGCTCGAGGCCCAAAACCCCCTGTTCCGCACGCTCTCGTGCGACTTCGACTCGATCGAGGTGTTCAACGGGAAGCGCTTCGAGCTCTTGCACACGCCCACCACCAGCGAGCTCAACGACACGGGGCGCTGCCTCACAGAGCTGAACACCGCCCGGACTCAGTCCGAGGTTCGCGCGGTCTGCGGTTGGCTGCTCCCCAGCGACTGCACGGCCACCGGCACCTACCGCGGCCTGCCGTGTCAGTGGTTCCGAGAGCTCGAGGCCGATCTCGCTCGCTGCGCGGACGAGGACTCGGTGCCGCTGTGCAAGGACAAGGCGCGCAACGGCGTGACGAAGCTCATGGTCCGCCGCCTCCTCCACCGCACCCCGGAGGAGCAAGACGCCTGGTACGACGCCACTGCGACACAGAAGAACGAAGACGACACGAAGTGCACGCCGGCGTTCCTCGAGTCGCTCGTGGCGTGCGCCAGAGACGGCCGCGCGGCGGACCCTGCGAAGCCCGTGGCCGAGGTGGAGGCCGAGTGCGCCGAGACGCTCAAGTACGTCGAGTCCAACAAGCCCGGGGAGAGCGCGACGATCGCCCCGTGCGCGCAGCACCAAGGGGTGCTGGAGGACTGGTTCCAGCTGCTGAACTTCGGCCTCGAGGTCACCGCCATGGGCAACTCGGACTCGCACGGCACCACGCTCGAGCCAGGGCTCCCGCGAAACTTCGTGGCGGCCGCCAACGACGATCCCACGCGGGTCGATCGGGCCGAGGTGGCGAGGAACATCAAAGACATGAAGGTGCTGCCGTCCACGGGGCCCTTCGTCGAGGTGGCGATCTCGGGCAAGGGCATGGGCGAGACGGTCACGGCCAGCGTCGACGCGAAGCTGGGCCTCAAGGTGCGCGTCCAAACCCCGTCCTGGTTCGGTGTGAGCCGGATCGAGGTCTATCGAAACGGCCGCGTGGTCGCCACGCGCGACCTCGATGTGCCCGCCTCGCAGGTGGTGGACTTCGACGACACGATCGAGGTCGACGCCGGCCAGGGCGACGCGTGGTTCAGCGTGGCGGTCATGGGCCTCGACGACGAGGACTTCATGGATCCGGTCTATGTGACCGTGGCGCTCGGAGACCTGGGCCTCGACAAGATCACGTCGCTGGCGTTCAAGAACCTCGGCTTCATCGGCACGCTCATCGGGTCCGAGCAGCCGCTACCGGACTACTTCCCCGTCATCCCGTACGCGATTACGAACCCGATCTTCGTGGACGTGGACGGCGGGGGCTACCTGGCCACCAAGGGCCCGCCGCCCTTCTGCCCCGTAGACTGCGAGCCCGGGGAGAAGGGTGCAGACGGCTTCCACAGCCAGTCCACGTGCCCCGAGGGCGAGGTCTGCTGGCCAAACACCACCGTTGGGCGTCCGGGAACTGGCGGCACCTGCGGGCGGCCGATCCCCGGAGAGTGCGGGCTGGCGTTCGTGGCGCCAGAGACCACGGAGGGCAGCCTCACGGCGGCTATGACCGTGGCGCCGTCCACGCCACCGCTGGAGCCCTCGGCGCAGGCGAGCTGGGACGAAGCGTCGGTCCGGCACCGAGCGCACGCCGTAGGTCGCTATATCTGGAACGCGTTCGTGCACGGCTTCCACGTGCACGACCGGCACTGAGCGGCGTCACCCGACCGCTGAGCCCTGGTCATCGGGCTCTGGGCGCTTCAACCCGCCTCCGAGCTCTCCTGCTGCCCGTCGGCCGCGCGCGCCTTGCGCCGGCGGATCGCCTCACGCCGAGCGGCCTCCTGCGCCAGCGCGGACCGCCGGCCCACGATCACGCCCAGAACGAAGCCGACCATGAGCACCGCGGGGATGAAGAAGACGTGGTCACCGGTCATCGGGCGGACTGCTGCGCCTTGGCGAGATCGGCGCGCAGCGCCGCGACTTCGCCCTCGAGGCTCTTGGAGCGCCGCACCAGCAGCACGACGTAGCCGAAGAGCACCGCCCAGATCGCGGCGTACGCACCCACCATGAACGGCACGCCGTCGAGGTCCTCCTTGAACTTCGACGGATCGGCCGCACGGAACGTGGTGCTGGGTGCTTCGTCGGCCGTGGGGGCCGGGGCCTGGGCGGCGGCGACGGACGCGGCGAAGACAAGGGCGAGACAGAACGCGCGGATCATGCGGAGTCCTCCAGGTCGTAACGAGCGGCGGCGTCGAGCGCGAGAGACTCCAGATCCTGTCGGGCCCGCTCGATGCGGGTCCTGAGAATGACCAGGCCCCCGGCGAGCGTCACGAAGGTGGCGATGCCCAGGCCGAACGCGATGCGCATGTCGAGGTTCTCGAGGCCGCCCTTCCAGACCACCTGCGGGTGTGTGCCGCCCCACCACTCGACTGCGACGCGGACAAGGTAGATCGCCGGGATCCCGGCGATTGCGATGCCGGCGGCGATCCGGGTAGTGAGCGGATCGGCGCCGCCGAAGCCTCGAAGCGCCGTGTAGGCCATGAACAGCAGCGTGAGCACCAGGGTGAGCGTGAGGCGGGGCTCCCACTCCCAGTAGTGACCCCACGCCTTGCGCGCCCAGAGCGGCCCGGAGATGAGGACGCACAACGCGAGCGCCACGCCGACCTCGGCCGCCGCAACGGCGAAGGCGTCCGCACGCTGGGAGCCCTTGACCAGAACCACCAGGCTGGCGATCCCGCACGCCACGAAGAGGAGCTGCATCGAGATCGCGGCGGGCACGTGCAGATAGAAGATCTTCTGCACGATGCCCATCTCGGCCTCGAGGGGCGCCCGGAAGAACGTCCAGTACAGCGTGAGGAAGAACAGCGCCGCCGAGAGGCCGAGGAGCGCTACAGGGAGGCGGTGGGAGGCCGACATACGGGGGCAGACCCTAGCCCACCGGTGGCGAAATACCAAGCCAGAGGCCGCGGCGACCGCAGCGACCGGCGGCTACCGGTGCAGCCAGACCGCCCTCGCGGGCGGGTCTCTAGCGGCGTCGCAGCGCGAACGCCAGGACGAACGCGAGGAGGCCCACGCCAGGGAAGGTGCTCTCCCCGGACGACGAACAACCGGACGAGCCGCCGCCCGACGAACCGCCGTCCGACGTGCCGCCCTCCGCGCCGGCCGCGCCGTCCACGCCGTCCACGCCGTCCACGCCGTCAGCGCCGTCGGCGCCATCGGTGGCGTCTGTCCCGTCCGTGTTGTCGGGCGGGGCGGGCGCGTCGCTGGGAGCTCCGAACAGACCGCTCACGGTGTCCTTCGCGCCCGCCTTCGCGGGATCCTGCGTGACCTTGGACTGCCCGCTCTTCGGGGTACGCAGCTCGAGCTTCGCCTCGGCCGCGTCCACCTCGTCCGCCGGGACCGCCGTTGCGGTGCCCGACTCGTCGAAGGTCTGGATCTCCGAGACGGCCGCGATGTCGCCGCCGTCACTCCCCCCGAGGATCGGGCCGCTGCAGCCCTGTCCCGGCGTGATGTCGACGGTCTCTTCCGAGCCATCCGGGTACTCGAGCTTCAGCTGCTTCGCCAACGACTCGCCGGCGGCGCAGACGGGCGTGGCGAACGTGGTGTGCTGATTCGTCACGTCCGGCAGGTCCGGGTTGAACGAGAAGATCGGGTCCTTCGTCATCTCGTCGGGGGACACGGTGGTGAAGACGCGCGTGAGGTAGGTGTGGGCGTCGAACAGCGCCTGTGCCGCCTTCGCCGGCTCCACCACGCGCTGCTCGAGGTCTAGGGTCATGCCGGCCGGGTCGAAGACGAAGTCGTCCGGCAGCTGCGCGAAGCACGCCTCGCGGTTCCACGTGTAGAACTCGGCGTCTTCGTCGCAGTCTTCAGAGGCGTCGGCCGGCTTCGGGATCCACTTGCGGATGACCTCCTGCATGAGGCTGGTGCGCGGAAAGCCCTGCTCCATCAGCGCGTCGAGGTAGGCCGAAGGATCCGAGATCCCCTTGAGCGGCGAGAGGTTCCACTGCCCCGGTTGGAACAGCACGCCCGACATGATCGAAGAGGGACCGGCGTACTCGGTGACGAAAGCGTGGCCGTTCGCGGCGTTCGCGGCCTCGGTGACCATGTCGGTGTACGCCTTGGCGCAGTCCACGCCGCTGCCGCCCCACCAGCTGCCGCAGTCGAGCCACGGATAGGCCTTCGGGTTGAGCGTGACGTGGAAGAAGTTCATGGGGACCGCGCGGGCTCCGGCCAGCACCCACGTGCGCACGGGCATGTCCGGGGCCGCCGCGATCGACGTGAGCTTCAGCGGCACGCAGGCAAAGGTCTCAGACGTGTAGGAGATGACCACCGGCTGCAGATCGCCCGCGGACTTGTCCTTCTGCAGACGCAGCGCCAGGAACTTGAACTCCTGGTTCACGTAGTGGCCCACGATGGGCTTCGATGACTCGGGCTGGTCGTAGCCGTTGTCGTTGAGCCACTCGAACAGCGCGTCGCCCGACGTGGACTCGACCACCTTGTAGTCGAAGGGGCCCACGCTGCCCTCGGCCACCACGGAGACGCCTCCCCCGTCTGTGCCTTCGGTCCCGTCGTCGCCGCCGTCCTGGAAGCCGCCGTCTTCGGCCGAGGGGAAACACTCGTCGCCCGCGCTGCAGCCGTCGAGCCAGTTCCACTGGAGCGTGAACCGCGGATCCGTGGTCTGACGGAGGAAGGTGAAGACGTCCTCCGTGCCGACTCCCAGCGTGGGGACCGACGGCAGGGGCAGGACCCACGAGAACTTCTCGGCCTCGCCCGTGTAGGCGATCTGGATGTGCGCCGTGACCTCGTTGCCGTTGACGGCGAAGAGGATCTGCTCGCCGGCTTGGTCCACCGGGACCTGGCTGCAGAAGAAGCCGCCGCACGCCGCGGCAGGCCCGGTGGAGAGCAGCGCAATGAGCGCCGCGGACTTCGTGGTGAGACGCATGAGTACCTCGCTCCTCGGGTGTGCCAGCCGAAGCGGAGGCTATCAGGCAGTCGACGACGCCGAAACCCCCTGACTTGCTTGGCTTAGCGAATTCGCGAGCGGTATGCTGCTGCTTCCATGAGCCGCGACTACGAGCCCCTCACCAACGCCGTGCCCCTCTTCCGGGCGCTCACCCCCATCGAGATGGACGAGATCGTGCGGATCGCGCGGCTCGTAAAGGCCGAGGCCGGGAAGGTCATCGTGAAGGAGGGCGAAGCCGGACGGGGCATGTACGTCATCGTGCACGGTCGCGCCCAGGCCCGGCTCCGGCTCTTCCAGGGCGACGACACCTTCCTTGCCACGTTCCAGAAGGGCGATGTGCTCGGAGAGCTGTCGCTCATCGATGGTCAGCCCACCAGCGCCACCGTCACCGCGGTGGACGACTGCATCCTCTACTTCCTTGAGCGCACGGCGTTCATCGAGCTGCGCGACAAGCTTCGCCCCGCCGCGTTCAAGGTGCTCCGCGCGATCGCCCCGATGATCTGCGACCGCCTCCGCGGCATCAACGCGCGTATGGAAGACATGTTCAGCGAGCCAGAGCGGCACCTACGCATCATGGAGAAGCGGATCCGCGTGCTCGCGGAGAGCGGCGCCCACGACGACGCCCCCACAGGGGGGACCTGAGCCATGGCCACAGAAAGCACCTTAATCGACGGCATCGCGGCGTTCTCCGGGCTCTCCGAGCGCGAGCGCCAGACCTTGCTCGCCATCTTCCAGCGCCGGCAATACGAAGCAGGTGAGCAGCTCTGCCGCGAAGGGGACCGCCCGTTCACGTTCTTCATCTTGTGCCGGGGCACGGTCGAGGTGTCGAAGGCCGTACGCGCTAGCGCCCCAGAGCGCTTGGGCGTGCTCACTCGCGGCGCGATGATCGGCCAGGTCTCGCTGATCGACGGCAAGCCCCGCTCGGCCACGATCACCGCCCTCGAAGACGTGACCACCCTCGAGTGTTCGCGCGACGACTTCGAGCGCCTCTTCAACGCGGGGAGCCCGTTCGCGTTCAAGGTGCTCGACCAGATCTTGATCCACCTGTCGAGCCGACTCCGCGAGGCCAACCGGCAGCTCTACACCCTGTACTCGCGGCCTACCGAGACCATCCTGAAGCTGCACGCCGCCTGCGTGAACATCCAGCGCTCCCTCTCCGACGCCTACGAGTCGTCGGACGACGAGATCCAGATCCGCCCGATCGAAGGCGCCGTGCAGGACCTGTCGGAGGTCTCCGCGCAGCGCGAGAAGACGGGATGACGGCGTACACCACGGCCGTCACCGATCGGTCGTTCACTCCCTCGGGGCTCATCATCGAGCCCGACATGCCCATCTGCCAGACAGACCTGCCGCTGGATTGGTATCAGCCCGAGTTCAAGCCGTACGCAGAGGAATACCTCGCGCTGCCCGATCGGCTGCCCGCCACGGTGCTCCCCTGGATGGACGAGCGCATGCGCCCTGCCCTGCGGCAGCTGGGCCCCGACCTCATGCTGCTGGCCCACTTCTACATGGGCGGCGAGATCGTCAAGCTGGTGGAGCGGTACGGCGGGCGCATCGCCGACAGCTACCAGCTGGCTTTGGAGACGCGGAAGAACCCCGGCACGCGTTACTTCGTGGAGTCCGCCGTCCACTTCATGGCGGAGTCGATCGCGATCCTGAAGCACCCCCACCAGGAGGTCTTCATCACCAACCCGCGCTCCGGGTGCACGATGGAGATGATGGCCAAGGACCACATGCTCGAGCCGGTGGCCGACGCCCTGCTCGAGCGCTACGACGGCGAGCTGGTCGTGGTGGCCTACATGAACACCTCGGGGCGGATCAAGGCCCTGGCGGGTCGCACCGGCGGCGCTGTCTGTACCAGCTCCAACGCCAAGGACGTACTCGCGTGGGCGCGCCGGCAGGGCAAGCGCGTCTTCTTCGTCCCCGATCGCCACCTGGGAGAGAACTCAGCCGCCGCCGTGGGCATCCCACCCGAGAAGCAGTTTGTCTGGCCGGGTCCCAAGGAGCGCCCCGGGCTCCGTTGGGGAGACCTCACGGCCGCTGACCGAGCGCGCTGCGACGGGGCCGAGCTCATCCTCTGGGGCGGCTACTGCGGCGTGCACACCGCGTTCACCGTGGAGCAGGTGGCCTACTGGCAGGCGCAGGGGTATCGCGTGGTCGTTCACCCCGAGTGCCCAAAGCCGGTCGTGGACGCGGCAGACGGGCACGGCTCCACCAGCTATCTGTGGAGCGCCGTGATGGACGCGCCCTCGGGGTCGCGAGTCGCGGTGGCCACAGAGGGGCACTTCGTGACCAACGCACGCGTCGCCGCCGCGGCCCGCGGCGTCATGGTGGTCAATATGGCCGACGTGCCCCACCTGCGCGGCCAGGGCTGCGGCTGCGCCACGATGAGCCGGAACGACCCGCCGCACCTCGTGGCCCTGGTCGATCTGCTCGCGAAGGGCCGCGCGCCCGACCTGAACCGCGTGGCACCCGGCGACGTGGTCAACGAGCGAACGGGCTGGCGCGAGCGCCTCTCAGAGGCCGCTCAAGCGCGCCTGGTGGAGGAGGCGCGGCGCTCCCTGGAGCAGATGATCGCGATCGTCGAGGGCGCAAAAGCCGCCTAGCAGGCGGCCGATGGCGCGGGTGCCCTCGCCTACCAGGCTCCGCGGCAGGGCCCCGCCGGCGAGGACTTACCCGCCGAAGCAGAAGACGTCGTAGTCGATCACGATCTCCTGGCCCTCCTGCGGCATGCAGGGGCCGGGGTTCTCGAACAGGATCGCGTTGGCGGCCTCGTCGTAGGACCAGCCCGTCGTACAGTTCTGGCCGTCGACCTCCACGGTGATCGTGTCGACGATCGGCGGTCGGCTCAGGAAGAACTGCACCTTGAGGCCGAACGCGATGTTGCCCAGGTCCTCGAGGATGGCGGCCCAGTCGTTGTCGCAGATCGACTTGACCTTGCCACCGACGAGGTTGGCCAGGTCGATGTACCGCTCGCCGGCGTCGGCCGCGCCATCGGCCGAGGAGCAGCCGCCGCCGGAGTCGCCGACGATGGCGTGGGCATGGAAGAGCCCGGTGTTGGCGAAGCCTTTGATGCTGCGGAAGAAGTCCTGATAGAACGTGACGCCCGCGCTGCTCTGGTCCTCCTCGTCGCTCACGAAGACCACCTCGAGCACCGCGTCGTCGCGGATGAACTCGGCGTTCCACCCCATGCAGTACTTCTTGTTGGTCTCGAGCACGCTCGGGGTGCACTTCAGCGGCTTCACACACTCCGTGTCCGTGGCGCACGCCTTCGGCGCGGCCCCCTTCTCGATCGTGAGCGGCGAGGACAGCGCCATCTTGCCGGCCTCGAGGCCCTGCTCCGTGCCGGAGCCGTTGGTGCCCATGCCCTTGACCGTCTGGGCGAAGCCGTTGATGCCGCTCTGTGTGGTGAAGAAGCGCGGCTGCGTGCCGCCGTCGGTGAGGAGCTCGCCCTTCGTGGCGTTGGCGTCGTCGATGTCCGTGGAGACCACGCCGATGTGGAAGTCGGTCTGCCATTGGGCCGCGGTGGCGACGAAAGCGCTGATGTTGGACGCGAGGTTGTCCTGCTCCTCGCTCATCGAGCCGGAGTCGTCCACCACGAAGAGCACGTCGACCACCTGGCCGGACAGCTGCGTGTAGATGTCCGTCTGGTGTGTGTCGTAGGTGCCGGCGCCGGAGAGCGGGATCGTGAGATCCGGCTGGTCCGAGGTGACCAGGATCGTACATCCGTCGGGGTTGAGATCCTGGGGCCCGTAGACCACGCCGAACGTGATGGGGTTGCCGGGGCTCAGCACATACCCAGCGCCGCCGTTGGCGCAGCTGGGGATGGGCGGAACGTTCTTGAGCTTGAACTCGGGGCAGCTGCCGTCGAGCTCGATGCCGCAGAGGTGCACCGGCGCCTTGCCGTTGTTGTAGACCTTGACCTCTTCGGTCTTCGAGAAGCAGCCCACGGTGGTGAGATCGAACTCGACGTTACCGGGGATCGCCGCGATGGCCGCGGGACCGGACTTGCCGGTGAGGTTGCAGGCGGCCGGCTGGGCTCCCGCGACGTCGGGCACGCGCACCTCGGTGGGGTCGCCCTCGGCCGTGAGGTTGGCGTAGTCGTACATGAACACCTGCAGGAGCCCGGAGACCGTCACGAGCTCTCCGAATGAGAAGGCTTCGCTGAACAGGTTGACCTGCGGGACGTACTTCACCTGGAGCGGGATGGTCTGCCCCGGCTGGAGGAAGTCCTTGATCCCCGGCGGCTCGTTGAGCACGGCGAAGTTGTCGGAGTGGTTCACGAGCGCGACCGGCGCGGTGCACGTGGCCGGGGAGCCGGGGATGATCCCGCTCGAGCCGTCCGCCAGCGCGACCTTGTACGGCGAGCACGGCGACGACCCGATGTTCGTCACGTTCACCGTGACCACCTTCTCGCCGCCGTAGCCCACTACGCCGAAGTTGACCGTGGCCGGGTCCAGCTTGAGCTTGCAGGTGGCCTTGTCGGTGCGCTGAGCGCGAAGCGCCACCGAGGTGGCCCCGCCGGGGTCGTTGGAGGCGAAGGCGAGCTTGCCATTGACCACCTCGTTCACGGCGCCGCCGGTGTTCTTGTACTGGAGGTCGACGGTGCGGAAGTCGCCAGCACCGATCACCATGGGGTCCTCGGGAGCATCCAGGATCGAGAACTCGCCGCCGGCCGCGTCAGCGAGGGCCACGCCAGTGACCTGGAGGGCCGACGTCCCCGTGTTCGTGAAGATCAGGCTCCGCTTGGAGGTGTGACCTTGGGCGACCACCCCGAAGTCCACGAGCTCCGGCGGCGTCACTTGCAGCTTCGGCGCCTTCGGATCGCCGAAGATCTTCACCTCGGCGGCGGGGTTCTGCGGGTCGTTGGACGCCACCACGATGGACCCGATCGTCCCATTGGTGGCCGCATACGACTTCGTGGGCTTGAAGCGCACGGTCACGGCGATGGCGTTGTCGTCGTTGCCTTCGTGCGGGACGACGACGGTGTCGGCCGCCACCTGCGTGACGACCGTGACGTCGTTCCAGATCTCGAGGGTGCTGCCGTTCTTGGCGACCGACGACAGCACGAGGTTCGCGTTACCCGCGTTCTTGATCGTGAACTCGAGCTCCTTCGCCTCGTCGATGTCGAGGGCGCCGAACTCCAGCTTCTCCGGGTTGAGCACGACCCTCGGCGCCGACTCGTCGCCGGTGATCGCCGCGGTGAGCAGGGGCTCCGTCTGGATGTTCTCCGGGTCGAACGGCGGGTTGACGGCGAAGACGCCGTTATCTGCGTTGGAGCCCTTTGGGGTGTAGCTCACGTCGACGCACAAACCACCGCCGGCCGGGACGACCTGGTTGCCCTCGAGCCCCGCGCCCTCGGGGAGGCCCGGGCAGACCTTCTCGACGGGGTGATAGACGCCCACGATCGTGAAGTCCGAGGTGCCGGCCGTAATGGTGAACTTACCCACCGGGATGTCGCCGGTGCCGTTGTTGAGGATACGCACATTCCGGACCTTGGACTGGCCCGAGGGGACGAGCCCAAAGGCGATCGGCGAGGGCTCGATCAGGAGCGCGCCGCTCTGCGCGGCCGTGATGATGTTCACCGCCTTGGTCTCCACGCTGTTGCGCCAGCGGAAGAGCAGCTGACCACCGTCGGCCTCGTCGTCCGTGGGGGCGTAGGTGACCGTCATGGTGGTGGACTGACCGGGCTCGAGCGTGAGCGCTTCGGGCTGCGTGATCGTGAGGTCGCGCGTGGCCGCGAGCTGTACGGTCTCTAGCGCGAGCACGCCGCTGGCTTCGAGCGAGTTGCCGATCGTGACCGTGATGGTGGCGGAGTCGCCCTTGAGCACGCTCTCGAACGCTACGGGGTCGGGGTCGACGCCAATGATTGGGCTTTGCGCGACGCTGAAGGCCGAGCTCCCCTCGTCATCGGGGCAGCAGCTCAGCGCGGACAACACCACCAGACACACGACTCGACGCATCACGACCTCCGAAAGCGGGCGAAGCCCGCGGGCGCGGGATCATCGCACAACTCCGGACCAAGAGAGCAGGGGAATTTTGCAGGTGTGCGCGCCCCGCACCCGGGCCGCCTAGGCGACAGTGACCTGGACTTGTCCGTCGACCACGTCGACTCGAAGCGCCGCCCCCGGCGGCAGGTCGTCTTCCAGCAACGCGTCGGCCAGCGCGTTCTCCACGAGGTGCTGGAGCACCCGCCGCAGCGGCCGGGCGCCGAGGCGTGCGTCGAAGCCGCGGTCGACCAGGAGGTCGATCACCGCCGGAGTGACCGTGTAGGTGAGCTGGCGCTCGCGCTGGATACGCGCAGCGCTCTCCTCGACCAGGAGGTGGGCAATGCGGCGCACGGCCTCTTGGCCCAGCGGCGAGAACACCAGCTTGTCCTCGATCCGGTTCCAGAGCTCGGGTGAAAAGCCACGCTCCGCGGCCTTCATGGCGCGGCCGACGCGATCCGGCGCCGCCTCCGCCGCCCCGAAGCCGACGGCGCGGCCCTTCGCGTCCAGCTCTGCCTGCCCGAGGTTGGAGGTGAGGAGCACCACCGTGTTGCGGAAGCGCACCTTGCGTCCCCGACCGTCGGTGAGAACGCCCTCCTCGAGCAGCTGCAGGAGGAGGTTCAGCACCTCCGGCGCGGCCTTCTCGACCTCGTCGAACACCACGATCTGGTAGGGCCGCCGGCGGACCGCCTCGGTGAGCTGACCGCCGTCTTCATGCCCGACGAAGCCCGGCGGGGCGCCGATGAGGCGCGACACGGAGTGGGCGTCCATGTGCTCGCTCATGTCGATCCGCGTGAGCGCCTCGCGGCTCCCGAACAGGAACTCGGCCAGGACGCGGGCGCACTCCGTCTTGCCCACGCCGGTGGGCCCGAGGAGCAGGAAGCTGCCCATGGGGCGGTGCGACACGAACCCCGCAGCGTTGCGCCGGATCACCGCCGCGACGCGCTCCATGGCCTCGTCGTGCGCGATGACCCGCGACTTCAGGTGCTCGCCCAGCTTCAGGAGGCGCCGGGGCTCGGTCTCCAGGAGGCGCGCCTCCGGGACGCCGGCCTTGAGCGCCACCACGCGGGCCACGTCGTTGACCTCGACCGCCGCGCGGCCGTTGCGCGCCGCGTGGGCCCCAGCCAGATCGAGCACGTCGATCGCCTTGGAGGGGAGGTACCGATCGAAGATCCAGCGACCGGAGAGCCGCACGGCGGCCTCGAGGGCGGGCGCCGGGTACTCGACGCGGTGGTGCTTGGCGTAGGTCGGCGCCACCCCCACCAGCACCGTGAGCGCCTCTTCTGGGCTGGGCTCGTCGATCAGCACCACCTGGAAGCGCCGCGCGAGCGCCGCGTCGCCCTCGACGTGGCGACGGTACTCCCGCTCCGTGGTGCTCCCGATGCACGGGAGCTCGCCCCGCGCGAGCGCGGTCTTGAGCTCGTTCGCGGCGTCGAGCGCGCCGTCTCCCGCTCCCGCGCCCATGAGGGTGTGGAGCTCGTCGATGAACAGGATGATGCGCCCGGCGGAGTTGGCCACCTCCTCCTTGACGGCGCGTAGCCGCTCGGAGAACGCCCCTCGAAGTTGCGTCCCGGCCACCAGGGTGCCCATGTCGAGCTCGACCAGCACCTTCTCGCCCAGCGCGCCGACACGGGCGTCCTTGCGCACGATGAGCTGGGCAAGGCCTTCGACGAGCGCGGTCTTGCCCACACCGGGCTCGCCCAGCAAGCACGGGTTGTTGGAGCGCCGCTTGTTCAGGATGTCGACCAGCTGCTCGACCTCGCTGGCGCGCCCCACGAGCGGGTCCAGCTCGCCGCGCTCGGCGAGCAGCGTGAGGTTACGCCCGAGGCGCGTGAGGCTGGGGAAGATCTCCGGATCCAGCGCGAACCGGCTCTTGCGCTCCGGCCGACGCGCCGGAGGCGGCGGGCTGACAACGAGGCCGTTCAGGTCTCGCTCGGCCCGGCGGGGCTCCTCGACGACGGGCGCGGGCCGCTCGGGAGGAGGCGGCTTTCGCACCTCGATGACCTGCTCCTCGACCTTCGGCAGGGGGCGTTGCGGCGGTTCGGGCGCCTGCGCTTCGAGCACGGCGACCCGGGCGTCTGCCGGCCGAGCTGGGCGGACTCGGTCGGCGTGCGGTACGGCCGACGGACTGGACCACTGCTTCGGCATGGTCCCCGAGAGCGTCCGCATGAGCGCGCTGCGGAGCTCGACCGGGCGGATCCCGCAGGCCTCGAGGGCCTGGAACGCGACGGCGCGCTGCACCCGAGCCATGCCCGCGAGGAGATGCAGGGTGCCCGCGAGCTCGGCGCCAACCGCCTCGGCGAATTGGACCGTCTTGTGGTGGACCACTGCCACGGTGTCGAGCGGCTCCGCGTCGCTCTTCTGGAGCTGCCGCACCACGTCGGCGAGGCGCGGGAACTCCACGCCCCGCTCCTCGAGGATCGCCTTGGCGCGGTTGTCGTCGATGAAGAGCGCGAGCAGCATGTGGCCGCTGTCGAGCGTGTCGTCGAGGGCGAGGTCGTGCGCGTGATCGAGCACGCGCGTGAGCTCCCTGGACGCCGGCACGGATGCGCTACGGAGTGCGTTCCCCTGCAATTCTGTTCACCCCCGAAGGGCCGTGGGTTACCATCCCGCGAGCCATGCCGCAACGGGTCTCGTAAGCGAGTAGGTCGCCCCATTGAAACGTAGTCCGCTCACGAAGGGCGCCGTCGTCCTCGCGCTGGTGCTGGCAGGCGCCCTGTTCTTTTGGCAGGAGCGCAGCGGCCCGGTCGAGAGCCCCGTCGTCCTGATCATGACCGGCCTCGAGGTGCCCGCCGAGGGCAGGCTGCTCCGATTCGAGTCAGTGCGCGCGGTGCAGGCGGTGATTCGGAACGACGAGGGCGAGGTGGTGGCCACGGTGAAAGCCCGGGGCGGCGCGGCGGTCGTTCCCGGCGCCCCACTGACGCTGCCCCGCGGACGGTATTCCGCGGAGCTCACGGCCGCGCTGGTGGCGCCCTCGGGTGCCGTGATCACCGTCCCCGCCAATCGCCAGTTCGAGCTGACCGGGAGCACGCTCGAGCTCCGCTTCTGAGTCCCCCGTAGGGCTCGAACCGCTTGTTACTATTTACTGTTGGGGGCGGCCCCTTCGCGGCCGGTGGTCGTCTCAGCCCTCGTAGTCGAGCTGGACGTCGTCGTCGAGGTAGTAGCCCGAGTCCCTGCTGGCGAGGACGTCGCGAAGCCCCAGCTTGCGCAGCGTGGCCACGGCGACGTAGACGCGGTTCAGCGCCGCCTCCTGAATCACTCGTTCGCCCGGCCACCCGGCTTCGAGCACCGCCTCCACGCTGAGCGGCACGCCGGGGGCCGAGAGTCGACTCGACGCGAGGCGGCTCAGGATCTGCTTCAGGGTCTTGCGTCGCGAGAGGTCCACGGTCTCGCCGTCGTCCAGCGCGAACGAGTCGCCGAGGCGGGCGATTCGGAGCACGCGACGGGGCCCGACCTCGCCGCGCGACCAGCCGATGGCGCGCTCGAGGAGTCGCACGGCCAGCCGGACCTCGTCCGAGCGGCACGCGGACGCCGCCACCTCGGTGAGCACCTCACGCGCGCGGCCCCGATCCCCCTCGCCCGTGCGCCCGAGGTGGGCCCGGTGGACGCCAAGCGCCACGAGCAGGGCCGGATCCCCCACGGCCTCGAGGCTGGACTGCGCCGCGTCGAAGGCGGCACGCGCCGCGTCCTCGCGCCCTCGCCCCGCCTCGATGACGCCGAGATAAGCGCGGAAGAGGCCAGCGTAGCGGCGATCCCCGGCCGACTCGACCTGCGCGAGCGCCTCGTCGAGCGCCCCGAGCGCCCCGCCGATCTCGCCCAGCTCCAGCCGCGCCGCGGCGAGGCCCCCGAGGAACACGCCGCGCAGGCGGCTCTCGCCCAGCTGCGTGAGCAATGCGACGGCGGCGCGCCGCTGGGCTACCGCCCCTTCCAGGTCTCCGAGCTCTTGTTGGACGGCCCCTAGGTTGCCCAGCGCCACGGCGCGCAGCCGGTCGTCGCCCACCGCCTCGAGCCCGTGCGCGACCACGGCCTCGAGCACCTCACGCGCCGCCTTGAAGCGCCCGCTCTCGCGGTGCAGCTCCGCGAGGTTGATGCGGAAGATCGCGACGGAGCGCGGGTCGCCCACGTCGTCGAGCACCGCCAGCGCCTCTTCGTAGTGGATCTGCGCGTCGTCCGGTCGTCCCTGATCTTGATGCAGGATCGCGAGGCTCCCGAGTGCGCGGCCAACGCCTCTGCGGTCGCGCACGGCGCGCGCCAGATCCAGCGCGCGTTGGTGGTGCTCGGCAGCCTCGGACAACGCCCCGAGCTCGTGCAGGACGATCCCGAGCTCGGCCGTGGCGCGCCCTTCCGCGCGGACGTCCCCATGTGCGGCCGCGGTACGGACCGCGCCTTCCAGGACGGTGCGGGCCTCCGGCAGCTGGCCCCGGATCCTGAGGATCGAGCCGTGATAGAGCGCGCCGGGTTCGCCGGCCGCGATGAACGGCTCGACCTCGAAGGGGCCGTGGGCGACGAGCAGCGGGCCGAGCCCCCGAATGAGCGAGGCCTCGTGGCAGGGCACAGCCGACCGGCTGCGCGCGAGCGCCGCGAGGAGCGCGGGCCGAAGCTCTTCGAGCGCCCGAAGCGCCACGAGATCGCCCTCATCGGCGCGCGCCCCCAGGGCGTCGGCGCGACGCGCGACCCACACGTCGTGCGCAGCGAAGACCTCGGGGGGCACCTGCGTGGCGAGCCACTGGGTGAGCAGCGCCCCGCGGCGTAGGCGGGGAGACCCCGAGGACGGCGCCAGCGACACCCAGGAGGCATCGACGAGCGCGTCCACGCGGTCGGCCAGCTCGTAGAGGGGCAGCGGCAAGGACTCTGACAGGTCCGCGAGCGCGACGTCGCCGCGTGGGAAAGCGCCCAGAGCGCGAAGGACCGCGCGTTGTGGCTCCGCGAGGTGCGACCAACCCGCCAGGAAGGCCGCGCCCACCGACCGGTGGCGGTGTGGGACATCGCGCAGGGGATGCGTGAGCCCAAGGGGCGCCTCGCGCACTCGCGCCAAGAGCTGCTCGGGCGACAAGGTCCGAGCGCGCCATCCCGCCAGCTCTAGGGCAAAGGGCAGGCCATCGAGGGCCTCGGCGATGGCCTGAGCCACCTCGGTGGACGCGCCCAGGTCGGCAGTGGGGCCATCCACCGCGCCCGAGAGCGCCTCGCCGCCCGCCACTCGCAGGAAGAGCTGGGCCCCGAGGGCAGGCGCGAGCGGCGCCACGGCCACCGCGTGCTCGCTCCGGAGGTGCAAGCGACAGCGCGAGGCCACGAGGGCGCAACGCCCGGCAGCCGCCGCTCTCTGCGCGGCCACCACGGCCTCGGCGAGGGACAGCTCGGCCGCCGCGCCGGTCTCCGTGAGCGCAGCGCTCTCCTCGGACAAGGCGTCGCTGACGTGAAAGACGTCGACGCCCGGCTCGGACTCGAAGACCCGGGCGATCGCCGACTTCCCGACCCCCGCCGGCCCGTGCAGCGTGACGACCCGGCCCGGGCTCAGGAGCGCCCGAACCGCGTCCAAGACGTCCGCGCGGCCGACGAGTGGGTTCACCCCTCAGGCGCCGCCGCGCGAGGGGGCAGCGCAGCCGTGGCCGCCCGGCACCTGCCGACCGTGTCCTTCGTATAGCCGTCTTTGCAAATGGGGTCAGCCTCGAGGAGCACGAACCAGTAGTTCTCGTTGTACTCGAGGGTGACCTCGTACTCCTTGATACCCGCGAACTCCGGGCGGGGCGCGAGCTTCTTCATCGCAGCGTCGGCGCGGGCCTTGAAGCCCTTCATCCGGGTGCGCTCGATGAACACGAAGAAGCGCGCCCCCTTGTTCAGCTGCGTGAGGTAGGGCTCGAACTGCGTATTGTCCTTCTGCAGCGGGACGATCGTGTTGTCCGAATAGAAGGTCTCGCCACGCCACGTCAGCAGCCAGCTGACCACCTGGTCTTTGCACTGCCTCTTCGGGCGCGGTTCGAAGAACTCCATCAGCCGCGGCACGTGGGCGATCGCCGGCGTGAAGGCGTCGACGATCTCGTTCGGGACCCGATCGGGCACACACAGCTCGTAGTACCGATCGAAGATGTACTTCTGGCTCCAGTGCGAGGCGAGCATCGGCATGTAGTAGTTGAGCGTCCAGAGGCACATCGCTACGCCGGTGACGCCCATGACCGCGATGCCGGCGGTGCGGAGCGCGCCTGCGAACACCATGAGGAGGAGCCCGAGCCCCGCCACGCCCGCGACGAACGGGATCCATCGCTCGAGTCGGAAGAACGGCGTGGCCAGCACCTCCTGCTGCACCACCGGGGTGTGCCGGTAGAACGTGCTGTCGGCCCAGACCTGGCGGCGCTCGAGGCCTCCCTTGGGATCTTTGTCGAACCAGATCTCGCCGTTGGGATCGTGCGGGCGCTGGGCCTCCGAGGGCCACTCGCGGTCGTACTTGTAGGTGAACTGGTTGCGCAGGTGCTGAGGGTTCGCGTTGATGTCCCAGGCCATCACGCCCGCGAGGAAGATCCCCGCCACCACCAGCGCCCGCGCGGCCAGCGACCGGTCGACGCGCAGCTCGTAGAGTCCTAGGCCCACCAGCATGGCCAGCGGTGGCAGCGACGGGAAGATGTAGTGATGGAACTTCGTGCTGGACATGGAGAACAGCACATAGGCCAGGAAGGCCCAGAGGAAGAGGAAGACCCGAGTGCGAGACATCGCGTCGCGCGCTCGCAGGCTGAGACGCGAGAGCCCGATGAAGGCCGCCGGGATCAATGCGGACCACGGCCACATACCGTAGCCGAGCCACTTGATGAAGTGCTCGTAAGTGCCGTCGTCGATCGAGTGGACGCCGGACCCGAGGCGATTGAAGTGGTCGTGGATGAAGAACCGGGTCCAGAACGCCTGTCCGTCGGGGCCGGCGAGCAACCCGACGTACCAGGGGAAGCCCACACACGCGAAGATCGCGAGGCCGCGGTGCAGCTCGACGCGCCCGAGCATCCGCCACTCGTTGGTGAGCAGGAGATAGACGAAGATCACGGCCCCCGGGAGCATGAAGCCGAGGAGGCCCTTGCCGAGCAACGCGAGCCCGGCGAACGCGTAGAACAGCCAGAGGTAACAGCGTCGCCGCCACCGATCCTTGAAGGCGTCGGTGAGCCCACCGTGGGTGCGCAGCTCGCGCAGCACCGGCGCGGCGACCGAGAGCAGCACCAGGGCCAGGATCCCGATGTAGACGGTGGCCTGCATCCAACCGGTCACGCGCCAGTGATCGAAGAGACCTGGGGGCCGCTGGTCGGGGCGCGGTAGGGGGTTGTGGTTGATGTCGGCGATGAGGATGCCGAGCTGCGGCACCACGAGCGCGAGCACGAAGAACAGGGTGACTCCGAGGAGCCAGCCGAACCGTCGGTCGGACGTAGGCTCCCGTGGCCCGAAGGCCGCGAGCGCGAAGAACGCCATCGCGGCCGTGAGCATCCCCACGAAGGGCATGTCGGTCTGCGACTGTCTCGCGAGGAAGAACCACAGCGGGCACGTGGCCAGGACGAGCGTCGCGAGCAAGGCGCGCCGCCTCCCGACTAACTTCGATAACGCGAAGTACGTGGCGAACAACCCCACGATGGCGATCAGCGCCACCGGAAACCGGATCGCGGTCTCCGATAGGCCGATCACCTTGATCGTGGCCGCCTCCATCCAGAAGAGGAGGATGGGCTTCGAGTGGAAGTGTTCGCCCGGTCCGGACTCGGGTCCGATCTTCTCGCCTTTCCAGCCCCACCACGGGTGGACCCAGTCCCCCGTCTCGATCATGTAGCGAGTGACCTCGCCGTAGTGCGTCTCCCAGGGATCCCAGAGCCCGAAACCTCCGATGTTGGGTAGATAGAGACCCGATGCGAACAAGAGCACGAACACCCGGACCAGCCACTCGGGGGTGCGGGTGCGGCGCGCGGGGAGTACGGGGAGCCGCGCGACGTCGTCCTCCAGCAACGCGATCGGCCGCTCGCCGGCAGGAGCGACGTCGGGATGCAGATCCTGGCTCACGCGGAGACTCCACCCACGAAGGTACCGAGCTCCGGGTCTTTCCGAACCCCCGGGAACCGCAGCACGCGGTTGTGCATGGCCACGTACACGCCCGGAGCGATGAGCTGCACGGCCAGGAGCGCCTCGGTCACGTTCTGGACCGCGTCCGTCGTCCGGAGCTCGTAAGGTCGCATGGCCCCGGTGAGCACGATGGGCACCCGCGGAACCCCGAGGAGCTCCACCATCAGCTCGCCCGTGACCGCCAGGCGGTCAGTGCCGTGCACTACCACTACGCCGTCGTGCCCCTCGGCCATCGCGCCGGCGGTGCGCACGATGAGCTCGTGGTCCTTTGGCGTCATGTCGAGGCTGTCGACGTTCATGAGCGGCACGCGCACCACGGAGACCCCGCGGAGCTGGAGGCTGGCCAACATGACGTCGAGGTTGGCCACGCGGTTGGTCAACACGCCCGCGAGCTCGTCGTAGGTCTTCTCGATGGTCCCGCCGGTGGAGATGATGACGACGCGGCGCTGGCTCATGGCGTCTCCTCCGTGGCGTACGGGAACTGGCCCTCCTGGGCCTTGATCGGCGCGTCGGAGGCGCCGCGGGCGGGGTCGAGGCTCCGGATGAAGAGGACCACGCTTCGGAGCTCGATCGGCGGTAGCCTGAACGCTGGCATCTTCCCACCGCGCCCCGCAGTGACGATCCCCTGGAGATCGGCGTCGGTCCACCGGCCCTGCCAATCGGACACCGTGAAATCGCCGCGCGAGGGGATGCCCATCCCGCGACCGTCCTTGCCGTGGCAGGAGGCGCATTGGCTGGCGTAGACCGCCTCGCCGGTTCCCACGGTGGCGGCGCTCTCGGCGCTCCGGGTGAGGAAGGCGTCGCAGTCGGCGCCCGCAGGGTGACACCGCGATACGGTCTCGGTGGGGACCTCGCGGCAAGCGAGGGCGAGGAACAGGACCGGGACGGCGGGGCGCATGGGCCGCGCAGGCTAGCCCGTGGGGCCGCTTCGTTCAACTGTCTCCCGCCGGTCTTCGGGCTGTGTTATCTCCGGCGGAATGAATCGACTACTCGTCTGGTGTTGCGTCGCCATCGTCGCCGGGGCCGGTTGTAAGGAGGAGGCACCCCTCGGGAGCGGCGGCGGGACTCCGGTCCCCGAACCCCAGCTCGCCCGCGGCCACATGTTTCGACTGGAGCTCGACACGCTCAAGGTCGACAAGGTCGTGGGCTCGGGCGGATCGGCGCAGACGCTGAAGAACGTCCTCGGCGACCACGGGCTCTTGATCTGGACGCCCGAGCGCGAGGCGTCGTTGGTGGTCGTGGGCCTCACCGGCGCTCCCGGGAGCTACGCGACCAGCCGATACACCCGCGTGAAGCGCCAAAACGACCCGGTCGCCGTGCGGCTCGAGCCATTCGCCGTGGGGATGCAGCTGCGGGACGGGCGCCGCCTGGAGCTCGAGATCTCGTCCTCGCGGCTCACCTTGCCCGGTGGGGGCTCTCCGCCGGACGGCGAGCTCGACAAGGACGTGCAGCTCGAGGCCCGAGGCGGGTTCTCGCTGGCGCTTGGCGATACCCGGATCTCGGGCAGCATCACGGGGACTTGGATGGGGGGGCGCGACAGCTCGCCGCCGGAGGTCCAGGTGGTGGCCCCCGCCGCGGGCATCGTGACCGGGAAGGTGGAGGTGTTCTTCGACGAGCCCGTGAAGACGGAGCGCCTGCCCGAGCGCCTCTTCATACGGGACGCCGCGCGCAACCCGCTGGAGATGAACATCGAGGTTGAGAAGACCGACCTCCCAGACGCCACGACGCACGTCACGCTCAAGCCACGGGCGCTGCTGCCGTTCGACGCCAAGCTCTCGGTGGCCGTGGGGAGCGAGCTGACCGACCTCATCGGCAGGCGGCTCGACAAGCCGACGATCACGGTCTTCAACACGAGCACAGCGCCGCCGCTGCTCGTCGGGCACGAGACCGACTTCGGGTTCGCACGCGGCGACGACGCCATTCAACGGATCGGCGACGTGGAGTACCTCACGCAGTTCGGGCTCGAGCGCGCGCTGGGTCGTTACGTGAGGCTCAAGCCCCCGCTAGCAGTGGGCGGGACCACCAGCGCGATCGTCACGCGGCTGATGCCGCCCGGCAACGCCAGCGAGCTGAGGATTCGGGTGCGGAAGCTGACGCGCCTCAGGGAGCAGTCAACTCCCTGCTTGACCGTGGTGCTCGCGCAGCCCTCGGGAATTCCGTGGACGGTCGACTGCGGGCCCACCGAGGCGCCACGCGAAGAGATCCTGGGCCCAGACGCCACGTGGTTCGCCACGCCGTGGACGGATCTCATCATTCCGCTCTCGGGCCAGCGAGGAACCGAGGTGGTGCTCGCCATCGACGCCGCGCCTCTCGCGCCCAGCATGAACCCCGCGATGGACGCGCAGTTCTTGATCGAGCGCATCCATGTGGTGGGAGGCCTCTAGCGGCCGCGGCACTCCGAAGCGGGTGCCGCTGGAGCTCGAACGCGTCCTCGACCTACTCAGTATCGCCCTTCCTGAAGTACGCGGACGCCTGCGAGGCCTCGCAATCGCCGCTCGCGTTGCCTGAGGTTCCGTATCCGTATCGCTCGAAGGTCGAGACCTCGCCGTCGCAGTCCAGGTCCGCGTTTGCGGTGGCGGTGAACTTCGCAGTCTCGACCGTGCCGGAGCTTACGAACGAGTAGCCGAAGTAGTGTTGGTCGCGAAGCTCGAACGAGAGGGCCGACCACACTTTCGCGTTCCAGATGGGCGGGTCCACATCGCAGCGATCGTCGCCGTCCGCATCGGCGGCGCCTCCGCAGCACTTCTTCCCGGTGATGTCGGGGGTCATGCCCTGCGCCTCGGGGAACTGACACCTCACCGGAGCCCCGGTGCCATGCGCGACCTTGCCTCGCATGTAGTAGCTGACCGCGCCCTTGTGGATCTTGTCGAGCTGGTCCACGGCCTCCACAGTCTTGGCACGGCGGAGGAATTTCACGAAAGCCGGCACCGCTACGACAGCCAGGATAGCCAGGATCGCAACGACGATCATGAGCTCGATGAGGGTGAAGCCCCGGCGGGACGGACGCATGTTGAACACCTCGGCTGGACGGGCCGAATCAGAGCACGAACCGTGCCATCACGCTAAGAACGTAATAGTACTACCTCGACGGCGCGGCCGCCGCGCAAGTAATGGCGCAGGGGACACCGCGCCCGCCGCTCACTGACGAAAAACGTCATATACGCGCGATACCGCACACGAGCGCTCCTGCCGCATGGCGCTCCGCGCGGCTCCCTGGTAGAAGGCGAACGTGGCGCGCGCCTACGTCTGTCCTCACTGCGGCCGGAAGAGCCGAATCGATCCGTCGACCGTGAACGACGGGGTGGTCGCCTGTCCGGCTTGCAAGGCGCCGTTCGCGCTGCCGGATGCGGAGGAGTCTGCACGACGCAGTCAGACCGAGACCGCGGTGATCGACACGAGGAGCCAGCGCGCGGCGGCGGAACACTCCCCCCCGTCAGCGGCACGTGCTCGCTTGCCCACGGTGATCGTGGGGGACGCCCCTCCCCGGCCTGCGCCCTCTCGGGCGCGGACGGTGCTGCTCGGAGACCATGGCCTCCCGAGCGCGGCCACCCAGCCCATCGCCCCGCCTTCAGAGGACAACACCTCCCCGTCGTATACGCTGCCGCTGTCGCCGTCACCCTTAGGTGTCCTCGCGCTCGCGGTTGTCGGTGCGGCTATGACCCTGGCAGCGCTCCTCGCGTCTCCGGGTCCGGATCCTGAGCGTGAGGCGCTGACTCGGGCGAACGCGGGCGCCGATCTGGTGAAGCGGGCCATGCTGGCGGGTGCTCCAGAGGCCGGGCTCGAGGCGTTGAGCGCCCTCGACGCGGTGGCCTTGAGCCCCGCGGGCGAAGCGCCGGCCCCGGAGCGGCTGTGGAAGCGAGTCGAAGCGGCGTGTGCCTCACGCCTGCCCGTGCCGACGCACTGGTTGGCCTCGCCGCGGCTTGTCGGCGTTCTCGGCGCCGCCCCGTGCGATAGCGACAGCACACCGGAACGGCCCGCCCCCGCCTGGTCCGTGAAGCTGCCCACGGATGACGAGCTGACGTGGCGCGACGGCGGCACGGTCTATGCGCGCGCCCCGGTCTCGGGGGAGCCGACGTGCGCCGGCTGCCACGGCGAGGGCGCGCGGAGCGGCGCTGTCGGCACCGTGGTGGCCCGCGCTGCCGCTGCGAGCTCGGCCCACCTCTGGTTCTGGCCGCTCATCGCAGGCCTGGGGATTGGCGCGGCAGCCCTGGTGGCCGTCCGTGTCCGGGTCCATGCCTGACGAGTCCCGCCCAGGCGCTGGGCCGGGGGCGGTCCCGCTGGACAGAGACCCCACGCTCACTTCGCCAGTTCTGGCAGACCCCGCCGGCAACGGGGGCCACCACCGAGCCCGTCAAGGCCTGGCGGCAGCGCTGATCACCCTGCTGCTCGCGCTCGTCGGGGCCGCCGACGCCGCGTACCTCACGGCGCTCAAGCAGAGCAAGGACTTGGTCGGGGTCGCCGACTCGCCGCTCTGCAGGCGCTTCAGCGCCACGGGCTGCGACGTGGCGCTCTCCAGCCCGGTGGCGGACGTCTTCGGGATCCCCGTCGCCACGTTTGCTTTGGCGGCCTACAGCGCGCTCGTCGCGTTGGCGCTGGTGCGGCTTCGCCAGGGCTGGCGTGCTGCGCCCGGACCCTCGGACAGCGACTCATCGGACGCGCACACTCGGGCCACCGTCACTCCGGCGGAGGGCGTCTCCGCCGGCCTGGTCCTCGGGGCCGTAGGCTGGTCGGCCTTCCTGGGCACCTACTCCGCCACGACGGGGCAGTGGTGCCCCGCATGCGTGCTGTTGTACGGGGTGAACACCCTGCTATTCGTCACCCACTGGGGCTCGACGCGACGGCTCGTCTTCGGCCTCGGCACTCGGGAGAAGGTCGCGGTGATACGCAGTCGCACGGCGCTCTGGACCGTCGCTGGCATCCTGGTCGTGGGAGGCGCGCTCGAAGCGTTCTCCGCCTGGAGGCTGTCCAAGTTGCTGCCGCTCCGCCAGAAGTTCGACCGAGAGCAGGTAGACAAGGCCCTGGCGTCCGGGCTGGTGGCCTTCGATGAATTGAACGCCGGAGCGGTGGGTCCAGCGCACGCCGCCTTGAAGATCACGAAGTTCTCGGATCTCGAGTGCCCCCATTGCCGCAAGTACTTCCTCGCGATCGAGGCCATGAGGGTCTCAGCGCAACCCGCGATCCAGGTGTCGTTCCGTCACTTCCCGCTCTCCAACGAGTGCAACCGCTTTATCCCCAGCCGCTTTCACGAGGCCGCTTGCAGCGGGGCGCGGGCCGCGATTTGCGCCGAGGCCCAGGGGAAGCTCTTCGAGTTCGCAGAAGCCGCCTTCAACGCGCAGCCGGGGCTCGATGCCGCCCAGATCGCCTCCATCGGCGCGGCGCTGGGGTTCGATCCGGAGCACTTCGCGGCGTGTCAGGCCGCGCCCTCCACCACGCGACGACTCGAGCGCGACATCCTCCTGGCCCGCATGGTCGGGGTGGAGGGCACGCCCGCGTCCGTGGTGAACGGGCTCTTCTTCGAGGGGGGCTTCGGGACGCACAGCCTGGCCTGGCTCGCCGAGTCCTTGCCTCAACGGCTGAGCCCCCCGCCGCCTCCGTCCCCGGTGCTCTCGGCCTTCGAGACGATGGTGGCAAGTCCGGGTCCCAAGCCGCTCGCATCCCCGCGCGCGCTCGGGCGTGGGAAGACCGACGTCGAGGTGGTGGTGGCCCCGGACGTGTCGAGCGAACCGCTCCTCGGGCTCGTCGCGCTCACCGCCCAGCTTCCGGACCTCGTGACCCTGCACCTCCGCGTGTCGGGCGAGGGTCCCCTGGCCAGGCGCCTCGTGTGTGCGCTCGCCGGCCCGAGCGAGCCGCCCGGGTCAGCCCCGGCCGAGGCCCCGCCGCCCCGCGCGAGCGGGCTGGACGCGCGCGTCAGCGCCCTGGCGCTCATCGCCGCCGCAGCGCCGCGAGCCGTCAAGGAGGGCGAGAAGACCGCCGACGCCCCGCTGCCGCTCGCCTCCCTCGACGAGCAGCTGCCAGAGCTGGCTCAATGCGCCGAGGCGCCCCGTGCGGCGACGCTCCTGGCTGGGGACGCCGGGGCGATCTCCGCCCTGGGCCGGGCCGCACTCACGGTTGGCGGGCACCCGTTGGTCCTGCCGGCGAACATCCCCGTGCGCTCGGGGTTGGTGGAGCAGGCGGTGGCGGCGTTCCTGCTCTGGGGCGGCGAGACGCCCCCGGCAAACGGCTCGGCGTCGGCCCCGAAGGACGCGCGCAGTCCGTAGCGCGGGGGAGCCGTGCGGCCCTGTTGAGGCGCCCTCTGCGGCGCTGACGCTCGCTGCGTCAACTCCGGCGAACAGTCAGGTGCGCGTTCAATCCATTTTGGGAATACGTCCCCCAAAAAAACCTGCGCTTGCGCAGAAAATCACGCAACAGCGCCACATTTCTTCTTGCGTTTCACGCCGTGGCGCTATCCTGGCGCGGTTCGAGGTTTAGGCGCGGCTGTGGTTCGCCGCGTTACGTTGTGACCCAGGTAGTCCGGCTTAACGGCTACGCGACGGTCGTTGCCCGTCCGGATGTCGCGGGGGGGCTTCTTGGTTCAATCCGACTGGGCAGGGTTCCGGTCGTAGCGGCACGGGCAGCGCCCGATGCCATGGGGGTTCGACGATGGCTGAAGAGAATGACGTCAAGAAGAAGAACTTCGTACTGCTGGAGAAGGGGGAGGACACGAATGTGGTCTTCCAGAGCCGCCAGCCCCGCGGTGCGGCACTGAAGGCCGCGAGCCGGGGCCACACCGACATCCGCCTGCGCGAGCGAGGCACTGACCGCGTTCACGTCTTCACCGGCTCCCGCGAGAAGGCCGTGGCCCCGTCGGACCGCCCGAAGTGGCTCCCTGCGGCAGTCTGGAAGGCCAAGGTGACCAAGGTCGGCGTTGAGCACCTGAAGAAGTAGGTAGGCTCAGCCACATACGGCGGGTGCCTGCGACGCGGCCCGCCGTATGTTGGCAACCCCCGGAGCCGCTGCGCGACGCAGCCGCGGAGCGGCAACGGGCACGAGCGCGTCTCGGGCAGCTGGGTCCACCTCTGGGCCATCGACATGAGTCTAAATAGACCCACCGCACCTTTGCGGCCCCGCTCAGTCCGTATTAGGCTCCAAAGGCGCCTCGGGGCACACGGAGTCGGTCGAATGGTCGCGGGATACATGAATCCAATTCGCTTAGCGGGTGCGTCCGCGCGCGTCCTGGTGGGGTTTTGCGTTGCTGCGCTGGGCCAACCGTGTCCCGGCGCTCGCTTCATGCGAGCCCCGGTCTGGTCGGGGCTGCGTGCACATCAGTAGTCGGAGCGAGGGCGCGGTGTTGAAGGCGCTGAGCGCGTTGGGGCTCGAGCTCCCGACCTGTCGGCGACTTCTTATCGTCGACGACGAGCCCTCCAACCTCGAGGTGTTGGAAGCGCTGCTGGAGGCCGACTACGAAGTCCTGCGGGCCCCGAATGGGCGCGCCGCGCTGGCCCTCCTCGAGCGCGAGGGACCGGTGGATCTGGTGCTCTCGGACCAGCGAATGCCGTTCATGACCGGCACGGAGTTCCTGGCGCAGATGGTGGTGCAGTATCCGGACACGGTCCGTATCCTGCTAACAGCGTACACCGATGTCGATCCCATCCTCACCGCGGTGAACCGCGGTAACGTCTACCGCTTCCTCCTCAAGCCGTGGGAGCCGCTCACGCTGCGCACCGCCGTTCAGGACGGACTGGCGCTAAAGGCGCGAGGGCAGCTTCTGGCCAGCGCCGTCACCTTGCTCTCTGCCCGGCGCGCGGAGCTCGAGGGCACGCTGAGTGAGCTGGAACGAGCGCAAAACCAGCTGATCGCAGCAGAGCGGCTGGGCACACTTGGTCGCATCACTAGCGGCATCACGCACGACATCAACAATCAGCTGTCGGCCCTCCTCTTCCTCACGGACACTATGTCTGCCCCCGGCTATCCAGTCGCCCTCCAGAGTGCCGCCGCCGAGGCCACCGACGTCCTAGAGTCCATCCTGCGCATCGTGTCCGACGTGAACACATTCGCCAAGCGGCGCGATATCGAGACCCGCAGAAGCAACGTCAATATCCTGGAGTTTGTACGGGAGACGCTCGTGCTTCTAGCCCTCGAGACGCCAGGCATCGAGGTCACCGTCGACCTGCCGCCCGATGCGTACGCGTCGGTAGACGTGGCGCGGACCCGTCAGGCGTTGCTGGCGCTCCTCCGGAACGCGGCGCGCGCCGTCACGCAGCGGGGTGAGGTGCGGGTGGTGGGCAGAGACGAGCCGGGCTTCGCATTGGAGATCGTAGACACCGGGATCGGCATGCACCCGTCCACGCTGGACCGCGCGTTCGACCCGTTCTTCAGCGGCTTCGAGCCTCCCGCGCTCGGCCTCGGGCTTGGTCTCGCTCGCCTCGTGGCGCAAGCCCATGGTGGGCGCATCGAGCTGCAGTCGTCACCAGGGCGCGGCACGCGGGCCGCCCTTTTCCTCCCGCCGACGGCCGACATCGACCAGGGTGCAGTGCCCGATGATGATTGACCCGCCGCCGCTCGGCCGCAGTCGCAGTGTCCTGCCCGTGGGCGTGAGCGGTTTGCCGCCACTCCGGGTACTGCTCACGCCGTCGCTGGGTCGTCGGCTGCTGCCGGGGCTGGCGTATGCGCTCCCGGAGGACGCCGAGATCCGCGACGCCGACCGACACAGCGCAGGCGAACGCCCCGCCCTGCTGGTGCTGAGCGCGGAGGATGTGCAAAACAGCACCGCGGCGCTGGAGCTGGTGGCGCAGCTGGTACTGCCGGGTCGCCCGATCCTGATCGGCGGCCACCACGACCGCAACGTGCTCATGCGCGCGATCAACCGCTTTCACGTACGCCACGTCCTCCCGGAAGACGCGTCGATCGATGACCTGGCACACACGCTCCTCGAGGGACACCACGGCCTCGTGGTGGACGCCGCCATCCCGAGGGCTGCCACCGATCTGGCCAGCGAGACGACCCGGCTGGATGACGCGATCGAGCGCCTCCGCTCCACGCAAGGACAGCTCCTCCACGCGGAGCGACTCACTACCCTCGGGCGCATCACGGGCGGGCTCATCGGGGCTCTGCGGCACCAGATGGCCCGGCTCGATGCGTTCGAATCCGTGGTCCGTGCCGAGGCCGAGCATTCGGAGGAGATCGCCGGGCTGGTCAGAGCCGCGTTCGACGGGGTGCGCGGCATCTCATCGCTGGTGGACGAGGTTCACGCCTACGCCGAACAACGTGAGGTCCAGCCCACGCTGTCTCTCGAGCCCCTCGACGACCTGATACGACGACTGGTCGCCTTCGCGCGCTACGACCGGCTCGGGCGAGAGCGCACGGTGGTCGCCGAGCTCACCTCCGCGGCCCGAGTCAGGGTCGACCGGCATCGGCTCTGGCAGGCTGTCCTGAACCTCCTGCGCAACGCCTTCCAAGCGAGCTCGGCGGGCTCCGAGGTGCGCGTGACCACGCGCGGTGCCGCGGGCGGGGCTGTGATCGAGATCACCGATCAGGGGCCCGGGATCCCTCCGCACGAAGTTAGACAGCTGTTCGAGCCGTTCTACACCACCAAGGCCGAGGGGATGGGCCTCGGCCTGCACGTGACCCGGTTGTCCATCGAGAGGCTCGGGGGCTGCATCGAGGTGGAGAGCTCACCCGGGCAAGGGGCCACGTTCCGCATCTGGCTCCCCACCGCCTGACCGGGCTCGAGCGCTGCCGTTGGTTGGCGGGCCGTGCTCCTGCGTGCGCACCACCGGCTGACCTCGGTTGTTGCCGCGGCGAACGCGTCTGTTAGCATCCCGCTGTGCGTCTCCCGATCCTCCTGCTCCTCTGGTCCCTTCCGGCAGCGGCGGACGCGTTTTACGTCTGCACGAAGAAGGGTGAGGTCCCCGCCTGGGTGAACGAGCCGCTCCTGAGCCAACGCCAGAAGCAGGGCTGGCGGTGTCAGAAACGCATCGGTTTCGGCGCGGGCCCTGCCCGTTCCGCCACCGGCGAGCCGTCGGTGGGCGCCGCGGGGTCAGCCGAGCGCGATGACTCGCCGCGGGCGGCGCTCAGCCGTTTCCCCGGACCCGCAGGAGAGCGGGAGAGCTTCGAACCCTACATCCAGGAGGCCGCGCGGCGGTACAACGTACCAGCCAACCTGGTGCGGGCGGTCATCAAGGTCGAGTCCAACTTCCGGCCGCAAGCGGTGAGCTCTGCCGGCGCGAAGGGCTTGATGCAGCTCATGCCGGGCACGGCCAAAGACATGGCCGTGAGCGACCTCTTCGACCCGCGACAGAACATCCTCGGGGGCACGCGTTACCTGCGGGTGCTCATCAATCGTTTCGAGGGCGACATCCGATTGGTCCTCGCGGCGTATCATGCGGGGCCGGGCATCGTGGCCCAGCGCGGAGGCATCCCCTTCGAGGCCACCGAGCGGTACGTGCGGTCGGTGATCAAGAATTACCTCGTCTACAAGGACACCCAGCTCTGAGGCGCCCGAAGCTCCCAACACTCAAGGGGAGGCTCAAGAAGGCCCGCCCGCTCGCAGGGGCGCGTGAGCCGAAGCGCCGCCGGTCGAATCTACGTGAAGAGGTTTGGAACGCTCCAAACATCCTCACCTACGGTCGAATCGCCGTGATCCCGGTGGTCATGTGGCTGCTGGCGCAATGCGCGCACGACGCGGCGCCCACCGACGCTGACCTCGCCAGCCGCAAGCTCTCGTTCTACGCCACGATGATCTTCATGGTCGCCGCGATCACGGACTTCCTCGACGGCTGGGTTGCGCGCAACTGGAACCTCGGGTCCACGCTCGGCCGCTTCCTGGACCCGCTCGCCGACAAGCTGATCGTGATGGCGTCGCTCATCATGCTCGTGCAGCTCGGGCGCTGCCCCGCTTGGCTCACGGTTCTGTTGCTCAGCCGGGAGATCAGCATCACCGCGCTGCGCACGATCGCGATGAGCGAGGGCATCGAGGTCAAGGTGAGCCAGGAAGGAAAGTGGAAGACGGCGTTCCAGCTGTGTGGGCTGATCGGCCTCCTGGTGCACTACGAGTACCGCGTCTCGTGGGGCTTCGCCGAGATGGACTTCGACTTCAACCGAATCGGCCTGTGGCTCCTGGTCCTGTCGATGGCGTTCTCGATGAAGTCCGCGTGGGACTACATCAAGGGCTTCGTCGTCAACGCGGCCAGCCACCGCGAGCCGCGTTAGGAGATGCGGGCGGTGGGCTGAGACCGGTCCCCCGACAGACGGCCTAGCCGCCGCGGCTCAGACCGAGGCCCTTCATCTTCTTGTGCAAGTTGGTCCGCTCGATATCGAGCACCTCGGCGGTCTTCGAGACGTTCCAGTCGAACTCGTCGAGCTTGAAGCGGATGTACTCGCGCTCCATGTCGTCCCTGAAGTCGCGCAGCGTCCTGTTCACGCCGAGCGTGAACGCTGGGGTGGGCGCCGAGCCCACGATCTCGCGCGGGACGTCGCGCCGCGTGATGCGCTCCTCGCTCATGATCACCATGCGCTCGACCACGTTGCGGAGCTCGCGCACGTTGCCCGGCCAGGCGTACTTGCAGAGCGTCTCGATCACCGGCGCATCGACTGACTTCTTGCGGAAGCCGTTCTCGTCGCAGATCTCCGTGACGAACGCGTCTACCAGCATGGGGACGTCGTCGAGCCGCTCCTTCAAGGACGGACTCCGAATGGGGACGACGTTGAGCCGGAAGAACAGGTC
>SXGT01396001.1_pt1 | contig 92621 bp, 73 predicted proteins | sample 3176221 | NCBI WGS metagenome assembly SXGT01 (sample SAMN11356862, study PRJNA531348) | freshwater metagenome | isolation source: freshwater sample F1-120 | place: China: Fuxian Lake, Yuxi | collected 2017-12-25 | reverse complement strand
GCGCCCGCGGTGCCGATGTTGACGTTGGCGCTGCCGCAGTCGGAGCCGGCCGCGGAGAGGAAGTTCTCGGCCGAGCGGAAGGAGTCGGTAAAGATGGAGGAGGAGAGGCCCTGGGCGACGTCGTTCTGGGCGGCGATGGCCTCGCCGAGCTCATCGTACTCGAACACGTAGAGGATGGGCGCGAACGTTTCTTCCTTGCAGATCGGCATGTCGGGACGAGCGCGGATGATGGTGGGCTGCACGTAGTTGCCCGGACGGTCCACGCGCTGCCCGCCGACGAGCACCTCGCCGCCCTGGTTCACGGCGGCGGCCACGGCGTGTTCGAAGCCGGCCACGGCCCCGGCGTCGATGAGCGGGCCCACGAGGGTGCCCTCGGCGAGAGGATCGCCGATGCGGACCTGCTTCCAGGCGGCCACCAGCTTGGCGGTGAAGTCGGTCGCGATGCTCCGGTGCAGGAAGAGGCGCCGCGTGCTGGTGCAGCGCTGCCCGGCGGTGCCCACCGCGCCGAAGACGATGCCGCGCAGGGCGAGACCGAGGTCGGCGCTGGGGTCGACGATGATCGCGTTGTTGCCACCGAGCTCCAGCAGGCTCCGCCCGAGGCGCTCGGCCACCACCCGACCGACGTGCCGTCCCATGCGCGTGCTGCCCGTGGCGCTGATGAGGGGCATGCGCGGGTCGCGCACCATGGTCTCGCCCACGTCGGCGTCGCGGCCGATCACGAGTCCGAAGAGGCCGCTCCAGCCGTGCCGGGCGAGCACGTCTTCGCACACCCGGTGCGTGGCAATGGCGGTGAGCGGGGCCTTGAGCGAGGGCTTCCACACCACCGCGTCGCCGCAAGTCGCCGCGATCATCGCGTTCCAGGCCCACACCGCGTTGGGGAAGTTGAAGGCGGTGATGACCCCGACGAGGCCGAGCGGGTGCCACTGCTCGTACATCCGGTGGCTCGGGCGCTCGCTGTGCATCGAGAGGCCGTAGAGCTGTCGCGACAGGCCCACGGCGTAGTCGGCGATGTCGATGGTTTCCTGCACCTCGCCCTGGCCCTCGGCGCGGATCTTGCCGACCTCGAGCGACACCAGGGCGCCAAGGTCTTCCTTCTTGGCGCGGAAGGCCTCGGCCATCTGGCGCACCAGCTCGCCGCGCTTCGGCGCCGGGAGCATGCGCCACTCCTTGAACGCGCGCTCCGCCTCCTTGACCACCGCCTCGTATTGAGCCCGCGTGGCCAGCTGCACGCGCGCGAGCACCTCGCCGGTAGCCGGGTTCTCGCTGGCGATCTCACCGTCGTAGCCCTCGGCGATGGCGGCGCCGTTCCAGGCGCCGGGGTTCTGTTCACTGAGGCCGAGGCGGGCGAGGACGTCGTTCACGAGGCACCCTGGAAAGGGCGCGCGCGTATCGCGATAGCAGGCAAGATGCTGATCGGGATTGCCCTGGCGCTGGCGCAAGACGCTGTGTCGCTCGAGTACGTGAAGAAAGGACAGGTGGGAACGGCCAAGCCGAGCTTCACGGTGATCGCGAACACCGCCGCCGACGAACTCGCGGTGAGGGCGAACTGCGGCGGGGTGACGATGACGCGCAGCGGCCCAGCCAGCGCGGGCGAGAAGAAGACCTGGGAGCTCGACTTGCCCGAGGGTAGCTACACCTGCACGGGGAGCCTCAGCGTGGCGACGCCCGACGGGGAAACCGGTGAGATGCCGCTGAAGTTCGGCGTGCAAGTGCTGCCTCGGCTCCGAATGTCGCTGGTGACGGGCTCGCTCGACCTGGCGAGCCGCACCCTCTCGGTCACGATGGACCGCCCTGCGTCGCGCGTGGAGGTGAGCATCTTCGGGCCCGGGGGCGCCGAGATTGGCGGGGGAATGACACCCACTTCGGCCCCGGCGGGCGAATCGGTTTCCGTGGGCTGGAGCCAGGAGTCATCGGAGGCCTTGAAGCTCAAGCTCCGGGGCTACGACGAGAACGGCTTCTACGCGGAGCTGGAGCTCAACCCCTGGCGCTACAGCATCCCCCACGAGGACGTGGTGTTCGCCACGAACTCGTCGGTGATCGACGACACCGAGGTGCCGAAGCTCCAGTCGGCGATGGTCGAGGTGGAGAACACCCTCGCCAAGTACGGCAAGGACGTGGTGATCAAGCTCTACGTGGCCGGCCACACCGACACCGTCGGCGACGGGGGCCGCAACGAGACCTTGTCGCTCGACCGGGCCAAGTCGATCTCGAGCTGGTTCTTGCGTGCGGGCTTTCCCGGCAGCATCTACTACACCGGGCTCGGTGAGCGCGACCTCGCCGTGCCGACGGCCGACGGCGTGGACGAGGCGAAGAACCGGAGGGCGGTCTACACCCTCGCCGCCTCGGCCCCCGACCTGCCGGGCGCGGCGGCCTGGGTGATGTTGAGCCGGTAGGCGGGAGGGACTGGGCTCAAGGGACCTGAGCACCGGCCCTCTGGCCAACCTCGCAGCCCCTAGGCCTGCGCGCCATCGACGTAGATCTTGCCGCCGCGAAGCTCGGCCTTGCCGCCGGCGAAACTCGCGGGCACCTGGTAGGCGTTGCCCTCGACCAGAACGTGTCCCTCGGGACCGACGAAGTTCTTCAGCGTGCCGCGGCGCCACTGCTGGTAGTGGGACGAGCAAAAGCCTTTGCTTCGTACGTCGTTCCTGCAACCATCGACGCGGCAATTCTCGGCGACGGCGGTGGGCTCGGGCTGGACACTGGCGGCGACGGGCTGAACCGGGGCGGGGGCGACGGCCGCTGAGGCGAGCTTCGCTTCGAACTGGGCGAGACGTTCCGCCATCGAGGCCACGCGCTCGTTGGCGTTGCGGTCGGCCGCCTGCGCGCGGGCCTCCGCGGCGTCGCGACCGGCCGCCGCGTCGGCTCGGGCACGATCAGCCAGCCCCAGGACCTCGTCGAGCCGCTTCTGCATGCCGTCCACGCGTCCGCGCATGTCGCGCACCTCGTCGCGGAGCGCCTGAACCTCGGCGGGACTGGCGTAGCCATGCTCCTTGAGCACCGCGTGCACGATCTCGCGGATGGTGGGGTCGAGCGCGCGGCCGGCAGGGCGACCAAGCTTGCTGAAGACGGCGTCGAGGATGGGCATGTATTGGTCCGTTGACGAGTCAACGATGTATCACGTGATCCAGCCTGCGACAAAGACTATTCTGTCACATGACCGATACGTATCACCGTGTATCGGTGTCTCATGTATCGGCGAGATGCGACCACACGGAGAAGGCGCCGCCCGCGATGGCGATGGCGGGCTCGCCCGGTGTATCGACATGTTTCACGTAGACCTGCGATGGCTGCGACAGGTCGGCCTGGCCCCCGCCGGCAGGGTAGCCGGCCCAGGTGAGCCACTTGCCGTCGGGACTCACCAGCGGGTGGCTGAGGGTGTACTGGTCGAAGAAGTGCAGGTAGAACAGGATATCGCGCGTGGGCCAGAAGGTGCCGAGATCGACGGGGGGCGCGCCGTCGAGTCCCACCTTCCACCATCGCAGGCAGTTCTCGGCGGCCACCACCTGGGCAAGCAGCAGCCAGTCCCCCGTGGGCGCCCAGAAGAACGCGAGGCAGTCGAGGTCGGTCAGGCGACGGCTCGTCCCGAGGCGGATGTCGATGAGGTCGATGCCGCGGTAGGCCGTTCCCTGGCCGCCCGAGGCGGCGCTCACCGCCACCAGGGGGAGGTCGCCCGGCGCGCCGGCGATGGCGAGCAGCCCGGCCCGCCGGTCGATCACGCGGCTGTCGGCCCCAGAGGGTTGGCTCGCCAGGACCTCGCTGAGGCCGCCCTCGGCGCTGGCGTCGGCCACGGCGTACACCGCCATGCCGCCTGCGAAGACCGGGGCGCAGAAACTCCCGGGGTGACGCGTGAACACGACATCGTCCCGCGTGCCAAGAGGGTCGCGGTACACCAGCCGCCCCATCTTCCGGCCGAGGTCGCCCACGTGCATGAGCACGCCCTCGCCGCTCGGGGTCCAGTTGAAAAAGAGCGGCACGCCCGATTCAACAGGGCGAAGGCGACCGATCTCGCCGGCCCGCACCACCCCGAGTTGTAGCTCCTCCCCGCGCTGCACCAGCACCGAGAGCGCGGTGCCGCTCGGGTGCCACTGCAGGTAGATGGGGCCAGCATTATTGCCCTCCCACCAGCGCTCTTGCCTCACGCCGTCGACCGAGAGCGCCGACACGCGCAGGGGCCCCACCTCGTCGTCACTGGTTTGCAGCGCGAAGCCGGCGATCCACTTGCCGTCGGGCGACCACGTGGGCCAGCTCCAGGCCTCGGCCGGGCGGGCCATGGGCGACCACCCCGCCAGGCCCGAGGGCACGGGTGAGGTGAGCGCCAGCGGGTCGCGGTCGCGCCCGGGACGCATCGTGTAGAGCTGGCGGTCGTTGCCGACCCAGGCGAGACGGCTCACCCGGCTACACCCACGAGGCCCCAGGCGCCGAGCACCTTGGGCCACAGGTAGGCCTGGAGGGCGACCACCAGGACCGGGATGATCACCGCCGCCTTGGGCGATGCGTGCAGCGTGGCGAGGCGCGCGGGGCGGCGAGCGGCCTCGGTGTCGAGCTCCAGGGCGGCCTCCGGCGGGGCCTGCCCCGAGCGCACGAGGCTGCGCGCGGCGGCGAGGGCGGTGTCGTTGGCCGTGCCGAAGGCGCCGAGCGAGAGCCCCATGGCCGCTACACCGGGCAGGGCGGTGCCGATGCCGGCGCGGCCCGCCACGAGCGCCCCCAATCCCATGGCGAAGAGGGGAATCGCGAGGCCGAAGAGAATCACCCCCAGCCAGCGCAGGCGCGAGAAGGTGGTCCAACTGGCGCGCTCGTTCATCGCGACTCCGTGGCGAGAAGGCCGGTCAAGAGCATGCGGATCCCATCCGAGCCGAGGCGCTCCACGTCGGGGCGCATCCCCACGGCACTCTGGCCCGCCAACCCGTCGATGAAGGCCTTCAGGAAGAGGGCCACGGCGCGCGGGTCGAGGTCGCGGAAGGCCCCCTCGGCGATGCCCTGGGCAACCACGCGCGCGGTGGCGGCCACGAACTGGTCGTGCACCGCCGTGACCCGGCGTCGGAGCTCCTCGTCGCGGATCGCGAGCTCCGACATCAGGAGGAAGAACCTCGGGGGTGTCTTGAGGCCGGCGAAGTAGTCGAGGTACTTCCGCCCGAGGTCGATCATCTTGATGGTGGCGGGTCGCTCGTCGCGCTCGGCCTCGGCAAGGAACGACGCCGTGACGGCGAGCTCCTCGTCGACCAGCGCGTCGAAGACCTCGCGTTTGGATGTAAAGTAGAAATAAACGGCACCTTTTGACAGACCGGCGCGCTTGGCGATGTCTTCTACGCGGGCCTCGAGGTATCCGCGCTCGATGAAGATGGCGCGGGCAGCGCGGAGGATCTGCGCCCGGCGCTCGGTTTCGGGGAGGTGGCGCGTCATCGGCAGAGGCAGACTAACGCCCCCCGGGTGCTCACGACGGCCGCAGCCGGTGCGGTCGCGACCGCCGTTGTTTTGCGCCTTCACAGCTAGTTCACATGTGCTCGGCCAGGGAGTAGCATTGGGGGGCACGATGCTCCGCGACATCCTTGCCATGATCGCCGTCCAGACTCCGAACGGGCTCGTTTTTGGCACCGCACGCAAAATCGATGGCTTGACCCTACACTTTGAGGTTGACTCCGAGGTGCCCGCAGGCACGGTGGTCGAGTTCAAGGTCGAGCTCCCGGGCCTTGAGGAAACGGCGATGGGCCAGCTGCGGGTGATCGGCGTTCGCCTCGAGGCGGGTCGCGCGGTGAAACAGTGGAGCGCGACCGTCGTGAGCGTGGCCGAGGCCGACGAGGAAATCTTCACGATGTGGCGGCGCTGCGTAGACGAGGGCTCGCGTACCTTCGCGCTCAGCAACAGGGGGGGCACGGACGATTGGCTCAAGAGCCAGATGATGGCTGGCACCACCCCGGCCGAGCGGGCTCGGGCGGTGGCGCAGCAGGAGGAGCGCCGGAAGAAGCGCCTCGAGCGTGCGCGCACGCTCGTGAAGAACGCTAAGCGCTGGCCCGACCCGGAAGACAAGGAAGGAGGAAGGAGCGTGGCGAGCGACGTGTTCCGCCACTCGCTCTCGGGCTCGTCGAACGCGACTTCCCGCACGGTTACCGCCGGCCGGGTGGTGAGCAACTCCGGTCGAGAGCCGGAAGAGGGCGACCGGCCGCGCCGCATGGTGGCGGCGGCTCTGCGCTCGCACCTGCGCTCGGGCTCCAAGCACCCTCGCTACGATGACGATGATTCGGGGAGCGTCGACAACAGCGTGTTCGGCCGGCAGGCCAGCGACCTGCCGGGCTTGCCGCCGGCCGCGCCCGAGGCCGCGACGGCGGCGGCGGCACCCGAGCGCCCCCTTGCGCCGAGCCCTGCGTCAACTCGCCCCGCGGAGGACACCCAGCCCGCAGGATCGGAACCGCGGCGGCCCTCGTGGCCGCCGCAGGCCCGTCCGACAATTCCGCCTGCCGCGCCCCCGGGTACCCCGCGGCAGACCGTCCCGCCCCGCCACACCATGCCCCCAGGGCCCTTGCCTCGCCAGACGCTGTCCCCGGGCCCGCTCCCCGTGGGCTTGCGCGGCACGATGCCTCCGGCCTCGGTCCCCTCTCTCACCAGCTCGCGGGGTACGCTGCCGCCGACGGCGGCTCCGCGCGTCCTGGCGCCTGTCGACGACCCCACCGTGATGGTCGACCGCGGCATGGTGAGCCTGATGTTCCGCGACGCCGAGGTGTACCGGAGGGTGTACCGCGACGATCTCTCCGCCGGCGCCTTGCAGTTGCGTCGCGGTGGCCTCGGCAACCCGGGCGCGCCCGTGGTGATCTTCGTACGTTTTCCCTCGGGAACCTTCGTTCAGCTCACCGGCGAGATCGTGCTCAGCAGCGCCGACTTCACCGGTTTGACGGTGAAGATCGACAAGGCGGCCAGCAACATGATCGCGCTCGGGTAGAGCTACTTGATCTGGTTGGCCACGCGCTTGAGCTCGCGCATGGACTTGATCTCGAAGAGCTTACCTTTCACGGCGAAGGTGCCGAGCTTCTGCGCCTGGCGCACGTACTCCCCGTACTGGTAGGCCTTGCCCCACAGCCAGTCGTATTTGCGCTGGTTGAACACGCGCACGAAACGATCGTTGGCGAGGAACTGCACCAGCTCCTTCGGGAGGTTGTTGAACAAGGTCAGGAAGAACAGGAAGTTCAGGTAGTTGCCATTGGGCGTGTGGAAGCCGCGGCGGTACACCTGGTTGAACTCGTCGGTCACGAAGCCGTCTTCGATGCTCTTGTGGTAGAACTCGGTCCCTGGATAGGGAATCAGCGAGGAAGGAAGCAGATTGTAGGGCGGTGGCAGCGTCCAGAGTAGGCGCAGGCCCTTCATCACGTCTTCCGTCGTCTCCCACGGATTGTCGAGGATCATGTGGTAGTCGGGGATCTGGATATAATCCTTGTACTTACTGATGATATTGACGGCCTTGAGCAGCTGCTCGTTGGTCATCCCTCGTTTGTACATTTTCATCGTATCGGTGGAGCCGGTCTGGATGCCGAGCTCGGTGAAGCACAGGCCAGCCTCGATCAGCGCCTTGTACTTTTCCTCGTTGATGGTCGTGGGCGAACACTGGGCACGGAAGGGCATGCCAATCTCGCGCTGCCACACCTGCGAGAACTTCTGGATCTCCTCGGTCGACGTGGAGAAGAAGACGTCGTCCTGGAAGTGGACGATGCCGAGCTCGGGGTGGAGACGCGTGACCTGCTTGATCTCGCCGATCATGTGCTCGACGGACCGGCGACGCAGGTAGCTCTGTCCCTTGTAGAGGTCGTGGTTGAAGGCCACGCCGCAGTAGCTGCACTTGTGGGGGCAGCCGCGGGTGATCATCGTCTTGTAGGCGGGGCGCAGTTCCCCGGACCGGTCCGGGTAGGTGGGCATGATCTTTCGGTAGTAGGTCCAGTCCAGGCGCTGGATGTGCTGGGCTTTCTCGTCGTACGTCCAGTCGTCGTCGAAGCTGAAGTCCTGGAAGGGCAGGCTGTCGAGGTCCTGGATGAGGGGGCGGTGCGGGTTGCCCACCACCTTGCCGTTCTTCTTCTTGAACCAGAAGTTACGGACGTCGTAGAAGTCTTTTCCGTCTTCCAGGCGCTCCACGAGCTCAAGCATCGAGTGCTCGCCCTCGCCCACGTGCACCATGTCGACAAAGTCGAGCCCCTGCTGTGGCATGGTCGTGGGGTGAAAGCCGCCCCACATGAAAATCTTCTCAGGATAAACCTTCTGGATCGCGCGCGTGGCCTGAGCGGCGACATCGAACATCGCGGTGAGGAACGAGAGCGCGATGATGTCGTAGTCGCGCACCAGCTCCACGAGGTCGGCCACCATCGTGTCGGGCATCTGCATGATGTGCGACCAGGTGTCGCCTCGCCAGCTCGACTTGAAGCGATTGCCGTAGGTGTCGGCCGGGAGGAAGATCATCCTCGTCTGGTGGCCGTTTTGCCGGAGGTACGACGACAGCGTGCGGATGCACGGGCTGTAGTGGTCCATCGGGGTGGGGTTGATCAGCGCGATCTTCATGCGTGGAGGCTCGTGAAGCGGCCTGACGGTAGCCCCAGGCAAAGCACTCCGCCACGGTCGAAGCTGTGACTATCCCCACAGTGCCGGGGGACGGCGCGCCCTCAGGCCACGGGGCCGTTCACCTGGGCGGCCTTCCAGGCCTCGACCTCGGGCTTGTTGAGCATGATGATCGCGACCATGCCGACAATGAAACTCACGATGCCGCCCAGCAGGATGCTCGCGATCTCGAGGTAGGCGACTACCTTGGAGAGTCCCAAAGCTGTCGGATTGTTGTTCAGAGCCATGATCCCGGCCAAGATCTCGATGATGCCGAGCGGCAGGAACAAACATGCACTCCACCCGCAGCAACCGACGAGTCCGCCGCAACCGCCGAGGAACGCCGTGAGAAAGGCAGACACCGACGCCAGCGCACCCCAGCCCACCCAGGCCAGCCAGGTCATGACGAAGATGTTCACGAACCCGGTCACGAGCTGGGCAATGGCCGCGTTGCGGGCCGCTTCGGGGAGGGGTTGCACGGGCGCTCCGGGGGAGTCCCCGCGTATCGCGCCGCGCGATCAATCGACTGCGAAGAGATCGAGCCATTCCCCGCGATGCCGCGCTCGGCGCTCCAGCCGTGCCGAGGGACCGAGGGCGGCGCGGGCCTGGGAGAAGGCGCCGAAGCGCTCGCTGAGCGCGAGGTAGGCCCGCGGCGCGAAGGTGGGGGCCTCGGCCACGAAACGTCGCAAGAGCTCGAAGTCGCGTCCCGCGGAGAAGGCATGGCCGATCGGCGCCTGCTGGTCGCCCGGCCAGAACGGCAAGTTGGCGACGATACCGTCGAATCGCTCGCCCTCTACCGGTGCGAAGAGGTCGCCCTGGCGGACGTCGACGACGAGCTCGTTCAACGCGGCGTTCATCCGCACGTTGCGACAGGCCTGGGCGTCGATGTCGGTCGCAACCACGCGTGCGCCAGCGCGGGCGAGGGCGCAAGCGACCACGCCAGAGCCGGCGCCGAGCTCCAACCAGCACTCATTCGGTCGCGACAGCGTAGGCGCTACTCCAGCGAGCCACGCGCCCACCTTGGTCAGGACGGGGTCGAAGACCCAGGGGTTCACCAGGATCGCGAGGCCATGGATGTCGTGCACGTGGGGGCGGCGCGCATGCCATCGCGCGTAGGCCAGCGTGAGCGGCCTCCTGATCACTTCTTGTTGGGATTCCAGTTGTAGCTCATGAAGGCCACCGCGTAGCCGCCATCGACCGCCGCCTTGAGCTGGGCCGCCTTCGTGGCGTCGGAGGTGAACTTCAAAAGGTAGGCCTCTAGCGTGCCGGTGTTGTCCTTGAAGTCCTGGCCGTACCAGTCCATGAGCTTGGTCACCTGGATTTCTCTCTTGGTGTCGTCGACCTTGAGCCCGCTAGCGTTGAAGAAGGCCTTGGTTGCCGAGTCGAGGGCGGCGGAGAGGCCTGCCTGGTCTTCCGGCCAGGCCCCGGCACGCTGCGGGGGACAGGACTTGGCGCCGCAGTTGAAGGCGAAGTGCACGCGGGCGTCCTTGTACTTGCTGCGCACGCCGTTCTCGATGTCGTTCAGCGTCACGTCGCGACCGGCCACCTTGTATTTCTTGGTGTCGAAGAAGCCCTTGAGATCGGTCACGTTCACCGGGAGCGCCGCGCCGCTGTCGAGCAGCGCATCGATCACGATGGCATTGTAGGCGTTGATGTAGAAGCCCATGCCCAGGTCGCCCGAGGCAGTGGACACGGTGGCCAGGTAGGCATCGAGCTCGGCCTCCTTGGTGCGGACGGCGTCGTAGTCGACCTTGCCGCCCGAGACGTGCGCCTTGAGCAACGCGTCGAGCTTGCTGTGGTCGAAGGCGAAGGCGCTCGACACCGGGGCGAAGGTCGCGAGCGCGAGGGCGAGGACACGGACAAGGCGCATAGGTTCTCCTCTGGGGGCGGCAAGATAGGCGGGACGGGGCGACCGGTCAAACACCCGATGCAGCCGCCCCGCTTCCGTCGCGGCGGGACGGAGGCCCTACTTGGGCGCGGCGCACAACTTTGCGCGCACGCGGGCCGCGCTGGGTGATTCCCACGTGGCACTCAGGCGGACCTGGCCGTGGACCGTGCCTAGGTCGAGGAACCAGCGACGGCTCGCGGGCAGACGCTCGTAATCCGCGAAAAGTCGCGGCCCGAGCGGCTGGTCGGCCACCTCACCGCCCAGCGACAGTGCGCGCACGTCGGCTCGCTCGGCCTCCAGGGCCACGTAGGCCCACGAGCGCGCGGGCGCAGCGAGGAGCGTCGCCCCGCTGGCCACCCAGTCCCCGACGGCGAGGGCGCTCTCGTCGGCACAACTGCCCCACGCGGCGGGGACGATCTCCCGGTAAACGTCGGGGTCCTGGGGGTTGGGCGCGCCGTCCACCGGGCGCCAGTATTCAGACACCGCGAGCTCCCAGGCCACCGCGACGGGGGGCGCCGTCGCGTAGTCATCCTCGCGGAGGGCCGCGTACAGTGAGCCCAGGATGCCGCCACCGCGCGTGGCGAGCGTGTCGACGGGCGACTGGATGGCCTCCTCAGTGAAGCGGTCGAGCCCGCCCAGTCCCGAGTTCGAACTCCCCCACAGGGCCACCCGGGCCAACGGTGTCTCGTCCACGAGCCCCGTGTCGGGCGCTTCGACCTTGAAGATCGCCGTCCGCTCGTGGGGCGGTGCCTCGCCCCCGCAGAGCTTGACGATGTTGTCGGCAACAAACTCGCGCGGGTGCTCCCGGGCCGGCTGCTCGACGGTGCGGTATGCCACCCTGGGAAGGCTGTCGTAGAGCCCCGCCGTGCGGAGGGCGCCGGCGAAGAGACTCGCGACGCGTCGGCCGCCGGGGTGCGAGAGGTGGGGGTCGCGGAGGAGGTAGAAGAACCCGCTGTCGATGGGCGCCCGCGCGGCGTCGAGCGTGTCGACGACGCTCAGGCCCGTGCCCGACAGGAGCTGGGCAAGGGCGCGGTGCTGGTCCTCGCCCCGGGCGGTGTCATAGCCGGCGACGCCGCCAGGGATGACCAGCCCCTTCTGGGGCAGCAGGAGCACGAAAACGCGGGAGGGTCCCTTTGCCAGCGCCCGGGCCAGCGCGGTGAAGCCGGGCGCGACCTCGGCGCTCGGCAGCGCCGCCAACTTCCACTCCGACTCCGTCAGCGCCCAGCCGCCCGGCGCGGTGGCGAAGCCCCGGGCGGCGGCCTCGGCGCACACCGGCATCGCTGGCTCCACCGCCAGGGCGATCGAGAGACCGAGAATCACGCCGGCCGGGGTGGCGGTGGACCCCGGCGCGGCAGCGACCAGGCGCCGAGGAGCCGCGCGGCGACCAGATAGGCGAGACCGCTCGCCGCGACGGTGAGGAGCACCGGGGCGCGCTCGCGCAGGACATGGGCCACGGCCGATAGGGTAGCGGTCGCGACGAGAGCGCGCAAGTGGAAGCCCACGAGGCCGCGGCCGGCCAGGAGCGCGCGCAGTCCCACCGCCAGCCCCACGCACTCCACGCTGACGGTGATCGCGTGCGACAAGGGCAGTGCCTCGGCCCCCATCCCCATCACCCGGGTGAGCAGGAGCACGGCAGGCACCTTCGCCAACATCGCGCCTACCGACAGCCACATCGGCCAGCGGGGATTTCCGAGCGCATAGTAGGCCGGGACGACCAGGCGGTGAAAGCAGATGCCGAAGCAGGCCAAGGCGTACATGCGCAGCATGTTCGCGGTGCCCACCGTGTCGTCGGGCAGGAACGCGCCGCGCTCGTAGAAGAGGCGCACCAGGGGCTCGGCGAGCACGTACAATCCCGCCGCGCTCGGCAAGACCAGGAAGGCGTGCGTCCGGAGCGCGTCCGCCAGGATGTTCCCTCCCTCCCGCTCGTCGCGACGCGCGAGCGTGCCAGCCAGCGCGGGGAGCATGGCGGTGGCGATGCTGCCGGCGAACAGCGCGAGCGGCAGCTGAACGAGGCGGAACGAACCCAGGAGCCAGGTGAGCACACCGTCGCCAAAGGAGGCGGCCCACTGAGACTCCACCAGCAGGTTGAACTGCACGGTGACGATGCCCACCATCGCGGTGGCGAAGAAGCCGCCGAGTCGCCGCAGCGAGGGATGACCGCGCAGCGAGGGGAGGGGACGGTAGCCAGCCGCGAGCAACGGCGGCACGCAGAGGACCACCTGCACAAAACCGCTCAGCGTGGTGGCGAGCGCCACCCAGGCGATCGGCGGCACGCCGGGCCCCGAGGGGAGCTGGTCGCCGCCCGGGCCCACGAACCAGCACGCCGCGATCACGCCGAGGTTCATCACGTTCTGGGCCATGGCGGGGACAAAGAAGCGCCCGCGGACGTTGAGCAGCCCGCCGAGGAAAGCGGCGAGCGAGAGGCCCATCAGGAAGGGCGACAGGTAGCGGGTGAGCGAGACGGTGAGCGCGAACTTGGCGGGGTCGTGGGCGAAGTCGTTGGCGATGAGCCGGACCCAGAGTTCCGCGCCCAGGAAGAACCCGACCGTCGCGAGGCCGAGCGCAAGCATGAGTACGCCCAGCACGGCGTTGGCGAGCTTCCAGGCGGCGTCGAGCCCATCTTTCTCCGCCGACTCCGCGAAGGCGGGGACCACCACGTTTTGCAGGGAGCCCTCGGCGAAGAGCTCCCGCAGGAGCTGGGGCACTCGAAAGGCCGCATTGAAGGCGTCGGACACCGCCCCCGCGCCGAAGACCTGCGCGAAGATGATGTCTCGTGCCAACCCGGAGACACGGCCGAGCGCGTTGGCGGCGGCGACGGCGAGGGCGGCGGGGGGACGCACGGGGGACGGGTCGCTAACGCGGGCGGGAGCGTGGTTAGACTACTCGGGACGTGAGCGTGGGCGAAGCGCACGTGCAGTCGCTGCAGATCAGGGGCCTCCGCGGTGTTCGCGAGGGTGAGCTCACGGGGCTTCGACCGCTCACTGTGCTCACGGGGCCGAACGGCTGTGGCAAGAGCACGGTGCTCGACGCGCTGTTGCTGGCGGGGAGCAACTCGCCGGCGGAGGCTCTGGCGCGGGTGGTGGCGCGGCGGAAGTCGCTCTGGCAGGGGGCGAAATGGTTGGTCTCCGACCCGACGGGGATGGCGACCCTTCGCCTCGTTGCCTCACGCGGCGCCTACAACTGCAGGGTCGCCGCCGAAGCGGCCGAAGCCTCCGCCGGTAGCCTCCCCGGAAGCGAGGAACTCACCCGTCCGCTTTGGAATCTGGAGATGACCGAGGCGCCGCGCGAGCAATCAGTGAGAAGGCTCGCGGCAGCGTCGGTCGGTGCCGACAACCAGTCGTGGCGCCGCGGCTTTGGAGCTCGGCAGCCTCTGGTGCTCCAGGGCGGCACCGAGCTCGCCGCGATGGGGTGGGAGTGGGAACCCCTCCACGTGGCCTACGGTCGCGTCGTCCGCGCGGGTCGCAAGTCATCCGTGCTGGACTATGCCGCGAAGCTGCTCGGTCCCGGCACCCAGCTTGAATCCCTCCCGGAGGACGACGGCAGCTCGCAGCTCTACGTCACGCTCCCGGGCTGCCTGCCTGTGCCCGTGGCCGTTGCCGGGGACGGCGTGGCCGCGGGGCTGCAACTGGTGATGGAGGTGGCGGCCAGCTCCGCCGACGTGCTTCTCGTCGAGGAGCCCGAGGTGCACCTCCACCCCGAGGCGATCCGCGAGGTGGCGCGCGTGCTGGTCGCCGCCGTGCGCGCCGAAAAGCAAGTGATTGTCGCGACGCACAGTCTAGAGCTGATCGACGCGCTGATCGCGGAAACGGCGGGAAAGGACGCGGAGCAGCTCGCTGTCCTGCACTTGTCGCTACGGCAAGGCGCGCTGGTGGTTGCCCGGCAGGACGGTGAACAGGTGGCGACGGCGCGCTTCGAGGCGGGGCTCGACCTCCGGTGAAGCGCGTTGAATGGGTGTGCGAGGGTTTCGACGACCGTGACTTCATCGGCGCGTGGCTCGTCGCCGAGGGCTGGCGCAGCCTCCGGCCCGCGCGTGGGAGCCCGCCAACCCGGGTCGGAGGGCGCGACGTGAAGGACGGCACGTTTGCATACCAGCGCGGCACCGAGCTTCAGGTGGTGGTCACGCCTGCGCAGACCGTCGACCAGGTGAGTGCCGTGGCCAGGGCGTTCGTCCGTGGGGCAACGCCCGAGAATCCGCTGGACGCCCTGGTGCTGGTCGTGGACGACGACGCCATGGTCGGCGGCATCGGGCGCGTTGTCGCCGCGATGCTCGGCGGCCTGCGGGAGCACGCCGGGGTGAACTCGCCTTCCCTCTTCGGCTGGGCCTGGAGTGACCCCGCTCCGACGAGCGAGCAGCTACCGAGCCAACAAACGCTCGAGCGCGTGATCGTCTCGGCGATGCTGGAGGCGTACCCCGACCGTGGTCCCGCGGTCGCGGCGTTTCTGGCGGCCGAGCCGCGGGGCCCAGAGCCCACGGGCAAGTCCTATCTGTGGTCCCTGTTCGCCAAGTGGTTCCCCGACTCTCGCGGCGATGGTGCCCTCGGTGCCCTCTGGCGGGATCCGGCGCTTCGCGCTGTTCTACTGGCGCGCATGCAGGCCCTGGGCGCGCGCGGCTGGCTCACCGCCGTCGTAGCTTAATCGCGGCGGATCCCAGGGCCACCAGCACGCCCACCCCACCCACCACCCACCCCCACGGCACCGGAATCATCCCCTCGATCCGCTCGGTGAGCGAGCCGTCGGGGCCGCGCTCCCAGAGACGGGCAGGGCGGATCGAGACGGTGGCGACCCGGGCGGCCTCCTCGCGTCGCCATGCCCCGTGTTTGTTCTCGCGGAGGTGCCCGTCGCTCGCGCGGGCCAGGTCGGACTCGGTGACCACCAGCTCACCGCTCACGTCGACCGAGGCCGCCATGTACGAGGGCTCGTCCGGGAAGTTGCCCATCTCCACCCGCAGGGTGCCCGTCTCGGCTGGGAGCGGGGCAATGCCGCGGATGTGGAACTCCACGAAGTCGGCCTCGGCGGTGCGGGCCGTCTTGTTGACCGGCTCGGGCGACAGCGGCAGGTCGAGGCCGTCCCACCGCGCGCGCAGGCCCGTTCGCAGCTCCTCGGCGCGCCGGTCTGCGTAGTCGGTGCCTGCGCCGTCGGCCTTGGCCTCGGCGTAGAGCCGGATCGCGGCGATCTCCACGTAGTAGTCCACCACCACATGGCCCGGTGAGAGCGTCACCTCCAGCCGCTGGCCGGGCGTGCGGTTGCCCGGCTCGGCCGCCCCGCGCGGGCCGTTCATCGCCGGGTGCGCGAGGGCGGTGGCGGCGAGCGCGAGGCCAGGAAGGGTCACGCGCTCCCCGTCGCCCGGCGCGGGCATGGCCGCAACCCGATAGAACGCGGGGCGATGTCGCGCGCACCGATGATGCCGAGCGGGTTCGGAGCCCAGTGGACCCCGCTGGTGCGCAACGTGATCCTCACGTTGTTCGCCATCTACGTGGTGGAGCTCATCGCCGGCGTGCAGCGGGTGATGCCGCTATTCGGATTGATGCCGGTGGGCGCGGGCCTCCTGCCCTGGCAACCGCTGACGTTCAGCTTCGTCGGTGGCGACCCCCGTTCGATGCTGTGGCAGTTCGTGGGCGTGTTTTTCTTCCTGCAGCCGGTCGTCGACGCCATGGGGCAGCGTCGTATGTGGCTCTGCACGTTGTTCACCTGGGGCTTCGCGCTCGTCGTGAAGATCGTCGCCGAGTTGACGGGCTTCCTCGCCCCGGCCCTCGCCATCGACTTTGGCTGGTGGGTCACCGCGCTGGTCACCTGGTTCGGCTTCACGCACCGCGGCGCCGAGGTGCGGCTGATGTTCGTCTTGCCGGTCAAGGCCGAGATGCTGGCCTGGCTCGGCGGCTTGCTCGCGCTGCTCTACGTGCTGTTCAGTCGCGACACGGCTTCGCTGCACATGCTCGCGGCCTTCGTGGGCGCCTGGATCGCGCTGCAGATCGAGCCGGGCACCTGGCGTCGGCTGAAGCTGCGCTGGAAGAAGAAGAAGATCGAGCGCGAACTCGGCAAGTTCGAGGTGATCGAGGGCGGCCGCGGCGAGCGGCCTCGCCGGAGCGACCCCAAGGACTGGGTGAACTAGCCCCGGCCGTGGCTCACCGCCGCCGCCGCCCGCCCGCCAACGCGGCGAGGGCGACGAGCGCCCCGGTCGCGACGCCGGAGCTGCTGGAACAGCCGCAGGCGTTGACGTCGTCGAGGGCCTTCGGGTCCTCGGCCGTCTCCGGGTCGGGACGCCAGTCCTCGTCGCCGCTATCGGTGTCGTCGGGACCGGGACCCGAGTCGCCGGAATCGCCACTGTCGCCCGTGTCACCACTGTCGCCCGTGTCGTCGGTCACGCAGTCCTCGTCGCTGCGCCCGTCGCAGTCCTCGTCGCCCGCGCCGCAGTCGTCGAGCGTCATGTGGGGGCCCACGCTCGGGTCGGCATCGTCGCAGTCGCCGCCGCCCTGGGCCTCGGCGCGGTCGCCGTCCATGTCCTGGTCGAAGTCGTCGGCGCCGTCGCAGTTTCCGTCGACACCGTCGTAGTACACCTCGGTGGCGCTGGTGTTCACGCTCGGGTTGGTGTCGTCGCAATCGCTGCCGCCGGAAACTAGGCCTTCCTCGCCGTCGCCGTCGCAGTCGCTGCAGCTGGTGGCCTCGGTACCGTCGCAGTCGTTGTCGATCCCGTCGTCGCTCACCTCGGTGGCGCCGGGGTTCACCCCGTCGGCGCTGTCGTTGCAGTCAGTGCCGCCGTAGTCGAGGGCGGTGTAGCCGTCGGCGTCGCAGTCGTAGTCGTCGCCCGCGTCGCAGTCGGTGTCGAGGCCGTCGTAACAGGCATCGATGGCACCGGGGTAGATCGTGCCGTCGGCGTCGTCGCAGTCATCGCCCCCGTACCAGTCGGCGAGGAAGCCGTCGCCGTCATTGTCGTACTCGGCGGCGCCGTCGCAGTCATGGTCGATCCCGTCGTAAGGGAAGTCCTCGGCCGACGGGGAGATGGCGGCGTCGGCGTCGTCGCAATCGTCGCCGCCGTAGTCGGAGCTGTCGCTGCCATCCTTGTCGCAGTCGTTGTCGCTCCAGCCATCGCAATCGCTGTCCACCCCGTCGTAGCAGGTGTCCGTCGCGGCGGGGCTGATGGTGGCGTCGTTGTCGTCGCAGTCGAGCCCGCCGTCGGCCGTGGCATCGTAGCCGTCGCCGTCGTTGTCGAACTCGGGGCCGCCGTCGCAGTTGCTGTCGATGCCGTCGCCAAAGGTGTCGGCGGCATCCGGGTTGATCGCGGCGTCGGTGTCGTCGCAATCCGTGCCGCCGAAGTCGCTGCTGTCGTGGCCGTCCAGGTCGCAGTCGTAGTCGCTCGCGCCGTCGCAGTCGGTGTCTTCCCCGTCGTAACAGGCCTCGCCGCTCGCCCCCGGGTAGACAAACACGCTGGCATCGTCGCAGTCGTCGCCGCCCGCCGCCTCGCCGTCGTAGCCGTCGCCGTCGGCGTCGCTGTCGCTCGTGCCCTCGTCGCAGTCGTTGTCGACGCCGTCGTAGGGCACCTCGTCGGCGCCCGGGCTGATGTCGGGGTCGGTGTCGTCGCAGTCGTCGAAGCCTCCGCCGCCGCCGCCATCGCTGCCGTCGCCGTCGGCGTCGAAGTCCGAGTCGCCCGCGCAGTCCTGGTCGATCCCGTCGTAATAGACTTCCGTGGCGCTGGTGTTGACGGTGTCGTCGGTGTCGACGCAATCGGTGCCGCCGTAGGCCTCGGCGTCCTCGCCGTCGCCGTCCTGGTCGTAGTCGGAGGCGCCGTTACAGTCCTGGTCGATGCCGTCGTACCAGGTCTCCTCGACCTCGGGACCGATCTCGCTGGTGGTGTCGTCGCAGTCGCTGCCGCCGCCCGCGGGGTCGTCGTTGCCGTCGCCATCCTGATCGTAGTCGGAGCCGCCGTCGCAGTCCTGGTCCACCCCGTCGTACCAGGTCTCCTCGGCGCCGGGCACCGCGCTCGCGTCGCTGTCGTCGCAGTCGCCCTCGGACTCGGTGAGGCCGTCGCCGTCGGCGTCGTCGAGACCCAGGGTCGAGAAGATGACGTCGTCAACCCCGAAGTCGTCGCCCACGACGCTGAGCATCACCCGGTCGACACCGTAGTCGAACACGAGGCCGTAGAACTGCTGGCCCCCGCTGGCGCTGCAGAGGACCTGGTACTGCAGGACGCCATCCACGTAGCCAGACACGATGGCGGTGGCGTCGAGGTCGAGGAAGGTGAGCCCGATCGCAGGCTGCAGCTCCTCGAAGGTCAAGTTCAGGTTGGGCGTGATCGACTCGACGCCCCGGGTGTCGACCGCCGCGGTGCCGTCGACCGTGGCGCGACCCAGCGCCCGCGTGCTGAAGGTGACGCCGAGGTCGCTGTACTGCGTGGTCACTTCCTCGGCTTCGGCGATGATCTCGAAGTCGATGGTCTCGGGGTCGATGCCGGCCGCGGCGAGCCAGACGGTCGACGAGCTGTAGGCCGTCGCGTCGCCCGCGTCGATCACGCCGTCGCAGTCGTCGTCCACGCCGTTGTCGAGCACCTCGGTGGCACCGGTGTACACGGTGGCATCGCCGTCGTCGCAGTCGCCCGCGGCGTCGGTCTGGCCGTCCTGGTCGCGGTCGGTGTCGGCGGCGTTGACCAGCGCGAGCTCGTCGAGGCCGAAGCTGTCGCCCCCGTCGGCCGCGATCTCGAGGATCGACACCTCGCCGGCGAAGGTGAGGCTGCGGAAGACACCGCCGGGGCGGTTGTCCGCGTCGATGTCTAGCGCCACCGCGTCGACCACCGTGTCGCCGTTCTCCGCGAGCGCGGTCACGATGAAGCTGTCAGACGGGTCGAGGAGCTGGAAGGACACGGCATCGACCGGCTCGTCGAACTCCAGGAGCAGCGAGCCCCCCGCGACGCTGGCTGCGAGCGCATCGACCGCCGCCGCACCAAAGGACACGTCGTCGGACTCGGCGCCGGTGAACGTGACGCCGCCAAGGTACGTGATGGCGCTGCCGAGGGTGGTGGTCTCGAAGTCGATGGTGGCGGACACGCTGCCCTGGAGCTCGGCCACGTCCCAGTCGAAGGGGTCGGCCTCGTCGCGCACCTTCACGGCGCTGTCGATGTAGCCATCGCAGTCGCCGTCGATGCTGTCACCGAGGGTCTCGGTGCCGGCGGGGTAGGCGAGGCCGTCGTCGTCGTCGCAGTCGTTGCCGCCGATCTCGGCCGAGACGAAGCCGTCGCCGTCGTCGTCCTCGAAGTCGGGGCCGTGGCTCCAGGTGCTCAGCGCGCCCTCGCCCGTGTAGCTGCCCGCGGCGCTGGGCGATCCCGCGAGGAGCGAGCTGCGATCGCCGTCGTCGGCGAGCGCGAGCGAGCTGCCCAGGGCCCCAGAGGCCACCGTGCCGTAGAGGCGGTGGTCGGCGGACGAGGCATCGACGCTGCCCGCCGGCATGGAGACGAAAGCGTAGGCGGCACCGCCGGCGGCGGCGGAGGTGTTGTCGTTGTCGGCACCGGCCACGAGGTCGGCGATGCCGTCGCCGTCGAGATCGCCGGTGGCGCGCGCGCCGCCGAGCTGCCCGGAGGAGGTGACGCCGGTGACGGTGAAATCGGCCCCCGCGAGCGTGGGACAGCCGAGCCCCACGTCGGCGAAGCCGAGCACCCGGCCGCCGTTGGTGTAGGTGTCGTCGTAGCTCGGCGCGCCCACGACGAGGTCGACGAGGCCGCTGCCGTCGAGGTCGGCGAACGCCACCGCCGTGCCGAGCGCGGCGCCGGCCTGGTTCATCTCGAGGCTGCACGCCGCGACGGCGCTCACCGCGCTGCTCCCCGCGTAGCTGCCGCCGGCCACGAGGTAGACCGCGCCGGCGTTGCTGCCCCCGCCGTCGTCGTTGATGGCCCCGATGACCAGCTCGTCGGCGCCGTCGAGGTCGGTGTCGGCCATCGCGAGCGCCGAGCCGAGTCGATCACCCGCGCTGTCGCCGAGAATCCGCGCGTCGGCGTCGCTGGCGGCGAAGCTACCGGCCAGTCCGCTGCCGCCGAGCAAGAGGAGTGTCTCGCCCGCGTCGATACCGTTGGTGTCGGAGGTGGGCGCCCCGGCGAGCAGGTCGTCGTAGCCGTCGCCGTCGAGGTCGCCGAGGGCCAGCGCGGAGCCGAGCGCGGCGCGGCCGGTGGGAGGTCCGGCGAGGTCGACGAAGGCGTTGGTGGTGGGCACGCTCCCGGCGAAGGCCTCCACCGCGAAGACGTACGTGGCGCCGGCGTCGGCCTGGGTGCCGGTGACGCCCGGGGCACCGATGGCGAGGTCGACCACGCCGTCGCCGTCGAGGTCGCCGTCGGCGAAGGCGGCGCCGAGCTCGTCGCCCGAGGTGTCGCCCTCGAAGCTGGCCTCGGCGTCGAGCAGGCTGGCCGCCGTGCTCGGGCGGTAGAGGGCGTAGACGGTGCCGCCCCCGAGGTCGGGCGCGCCGACGAGGGCGTCATCGACGAGGTCGCCGTCGAGGTCGGTCGCGTGCAGGCTGCTTCCGGCGTAGGCAAAGGCGGTCTCGCCGTAGAGCGACGGCACCTGGCTGCTGTAGATGGTGGTGCGGGCGGGTCGGGCGGTCTCATCACCGAACCAGGCGGTGGAGCCGCTGCCGAAGGCGGTGGTGCACGACCAGTCGAGCCCGGTGGAACCCGAGGACACGCCTACGATCGCGTTGACACCACCATCGACGGCGGGGTGGCCGAACTCCACGTCGTCGAGCGACACCACCACCTCGTCGCGACCCTCGAGCAACCACACCTGTACGCTGGCCGAGCCGCCGTAGGTGGCGTGGGCCACGTTTTCCCAGGTCACCACGAAGCTGCGGTAGGGGTAGGTGCCGAGGGTGGTGTAAGTGACGGTCGCGCCCGCGAGGTCGTCGGCGAAGGCGGCGATGCCCGTCCAGGTGGTGCTGCCCCCCGGGCAATCGGTGATCGGCGCGGCCTGCGCCCCGGCGAAGAAGAGCGCGCCGTTGTCGCTGATGGTGAGCGCCTCGTAGCTGGTGCCGTAGAAGCTGAAGGCGAAGGGAATGTCGACTTCGGCGAGCTCGTCGTCGCCGAGGCTCAGCGAGGTGCCGGCGCTGGTGTCGATCCACTGGTGAGTGGGGCCGTTCGACTCGGCGTTGTCGGTGTATACGTAGCCGCCCGCGTCGGGACCGCCGGTTGCCGCGAAGGCGAGGGTGACGAGGCCGAGCAGGGCCAGGATGCGCATCCGGGCATTGTAGCGCGGGGCCGGGCGTGCGAGGCTCCCGCCGCATGTTGCGAGTGCTCGAGGCGTGGGACGGGCTGCGGGAGAAGGCGGGCTGGCGCCTGGGGGGCGTGGCCGGGGGCGTAGCCATCGCGACCGCGATCATCCTCGGACCCACGCCCGAGGGGCTCAGCGAGCCCGGGAAACGCGCCGGGGCGGTGGCGCTTTTGATGGCGCTCTGGTGGCTCGGCGGCGTGCTCCCGGCCACGGTGGTGGCGATGCTGCCGCTGGTGGCCTTCCCGCTCCTCGGGGTGATGAGCACCGCCGAGGTGGCGCCGGGCTACGCCGATCCCCTGCTTTTCCTGATGCTCGGCGGCTTCGTGCTCGGCCACGCCATGGAGGAGGTGGGGCTGCACCGCCGTCTCGTGGCGATGTTGTTGCGCCCGTCCTGGGTCCGGCAGCGTCCCGACCGCGTGGTGCTGGCGCTGATGGTGGCCACCGCGCTGGTGTCGGGGTTCGTGTCCAACACCGGCACGATGGTGATGATGTTGCCGCTGGCGCTGGCGCTCGCCACCCGGGTGTCGGCCAGCGAGCGGGTGCGCTCGGCCTTCACGCTGTCCTTGGCCTACGCCTGCAGCATCGGCGGGGTCGCGACGCTGGTGGGCACCGCACCGAACGCGGTTTTCGCGGGCCTCGCGGCGAAGGCCGGCCACCCAGTGAGCTTCCTAGAGTGGATGCAAGTGGGCGTGCCCTTCGTGTGCCTCGCGCTGCCGGTGGCGTGGCTGGTGGTCAACCGGTTCACCCTGCGTTTGCCCGAGTCGCCCGACGAGCCCATCTCGGCACCCAGCTGGCCCGAGTGGCAGCGGGGCGAACGTGCCGTCCTGGCGGTGATCGGCGCATGTTTCGCGCTGTGGGTCACCCGGGCCGACATCGATCTCGGCTGGGCCGTCGTGCCCGGGTGGGGCAAGCTCCTGCCGCGAAAGGTCGATGACGGCTTCGTGGCCATGGCAGCCGCGCTCGTGCTCTTCCTCATCCCCGGCAAGAGCGACGAGGGCGCGTTCTTGTTGTCCTGGAAGAGGACCGCCCGCGCCCTGCCCTGGTCGGTGCTCACGCTCTTGGGCGGCGGTTTCGCGATGGCGAGCGGCATCCAGAGCTCGGGGCTGACCGAGTGGGTGGCGGGAGCAACGTCGTCACTCGGTGAGCTTGGGGACGTGTCGCGCACACTGCTGATCAGCGTGTCGGTGGCGTTCTTGTCGGCGTTCACGTCCAACACCGCCACCACGCAGGTGGTCCTCCCCTTGCTGGCGGCCGGGGCGGCGGCCAGCGGCGCGAACCCCCTGGCGTGGATGATCCCGGCGACGATCGCCGCCTCCTGTGACTTCACATTGGCCGTGGGCACGCCGCCGAACGCCATTGCCGCCGAGGCGGGCGGCGTTCGCGCGTCCGACATGGCCTTCGCCGGTGTAATCCTGAACTTCGCGTGCGCAGCAATCGTGACTATGGTGGTGCTGGCGGCGGCGTAGGCTCGGCCTTGGCCATCAAGCGCTCCGCGAGCATGCGGCCGGGCGTCCACGCTCCGTGGGCGCGGAGGACCGCCATCGCGGGCGCGAGGGCCGCCGGGAGCGGGTGGGTTGCCGCGTCGTGACAGGCCTGCGCGAAGGGGTGGAGCCTCGACCCGCGCACGGCGCGTTCGCGCGATGGGAGCGGCCAGCCCCGCGCGGCGGCCAGGGCGTAGGCGGCGTCGGCCGCAGGCAGCGGGGGCAACTCGCTCGCGTCGAAGGTCGGCGAGATCCAGCCGGGCGACGACGTGAGGGCGAAGCGCGTTGCGCGTGTCTCGCGAATGACGTTGGCGGCGCGGTAACTCCCGGGCCAGAAGATCTGCGCGAGGCCGATGGTGTCACGCGGTCGGGGGCAGACCACCTCCAGGGCCACGCCGTCCGGCAGGGCGGCGAGGCAGGCCTCGAGGGCGCCGTCGTCACCGTCGTCGATCACGAGCACCGACTCCCGTCGGGTCGCGACGCTGGGCATGCCGGCTCGCCCTCGGACCCAGGCCTCGTGCGCCGTGTAGGGCGGTGCCCACCGCCGGAGTTCGAGCTGCGCGTCGACCGGGAGCTCTCGTTCCACCAGGCCAAGCGCCCATGCAAAGCCCTCGCTACGGTCGTGGCAGCTGTCGCGCCATCGCCGCCGGAAGACGGGCTGGACGCAGGCGAGGAAACGGCGCCGGTGCTCGGCGGGGTCCTTGTGCTTCTGCCACTGGCCAGCCGCGGAGCCGCGCAGACCGTCGTGACGGCGGTATGCCAGCACAGGCAACGGGACGGTCACCACGGGGCCGAGCGCGGAGAGGCGCAGGTAGTGGTCCATGTCCTGACCGCGCACCAGCGACGGATCGAAGGGGTCGAGCCGTCGCTGCGCGGACAGCCTCACCAGGGTGGCGCCGGGCAGCGCCGGGATGGTGCACAAGACGGCGCGGCGGCTGTAGGTCTGGGGTACTCGGGTCGCGACTCGGTAGTCGACGACCTCGCGCGTGGCGTGGTCGAACACGAGCGTGTCGCCCCAGGCGGCCACGGCGTCGGGACGCTCGAAGAGCGCGTCGGCGAGCACGCGGACGGTGCCGGGGAAACAGAGATCGTCGTCGTCCAGCACCAGCACGGCCTCGCCGGTGGCGGCTGCCATCCCCGCCTCGAGTGCCGCTGGCTTGCCCTGGTTGGTCACCTGGCGGATCACGCGAAGGTCACCCTGCTGGCCCAACCACTCCGCCGTGCCATCGGTGGATCCGTCGTCAACCACGACGATTTCCACTGGCCAATCCTGCGCGCGCGCGCTGGCCACGGCTTCCGGCAGCAGTTTCAAGCGGTTGTAGGTGCAGATGAGCACGGTGACCCGCGGGCCCACGCGCCGCGGTCCCGGTTCACGCACGTCGAGGCACGCAGCAGCAAGACCGTCCTCGTCGGCGGGGAAGGCGTCGCGGCCAAGCATCGCCCTGCCCACGGCGAGCCGCTCCACGCGGTCCCGGGGACGGAAGCCGTTCTTGGGCACCATCACGGGTGCATCGGTCGCAACGCGACGACCTGGATAGCCGCGGTTTCGATGGACAACGTTCGTTACCGCATCACGCTCGCCGATCGCGGCGGTCACCGGTTCCACGTGAGCGTGGAACTCCCCGCGGGCGTCGAGGAGGTGGTTTTTCCCTCCTGGGCACCCGGGTCCTACCTCATGCGCGAGTTCGCGCGCTTTGCCCGCGATATCCACGCGCACCAGGGTGGAACCCCGGTGCCGGTGCGTCGCGAGAGTCGAAATCGCTGGCGCGTGCGGGGCCCGGCGACGCTCGAGTACGACGTGTACGGGCGCGACAAGACGGTGCGCACCGCCTTCCTCGACGAGTCACTCGCCTTCTTCCTGCCGAGCAATCTGCTGGTGTATGCGCCGGGCCAAGGGGCGGCATCGCTCGAGGTGGAGGTGCCCGAGGGTCACACGGCGGTGTGCCCGCTCGGCGAGTCGAGCGAGGACCGCGTTGCGCGGTGGACGGCGCCCGACCTCGACACGCTGATGGACAGCCCCGTGGCCGTGGGTCGCTGGGAGACGTCACACTTCGAGGCGCTGGGCGTGCCCCACGAGCACTACGTTGAGCCCGGTCACAACGCCGACCTCGGGCGTATGGCGAAGGACCTCCAACGGGTGTGCACCACCGCCGCACACCTATTTGGTGAGCAGTTTCCTTATGTTCGATACCAGTTCATCACGATTCACGTGAAGAATGGGCACGGGGGTTTGGAGCACAAGACCAGCTCGGTGCTCTTGCGGCCCAGGCTCGGTTTTGCCGAGGCGAAAGGCTGGGAGGAGTTCGTGACCCTCGCGGCGCACGAACATTTCCACGCCTGGAACGTCAAGCGCATTCACCCCGAGGAGCTGGGACCCCGTTTCGACTACGCCAATGAGCACTACACGCGCGACCTCTGGTGGCTCGAGGGCGGCACGGTGTACTACGAGGAGCGCGTCGCCTACCTCTCGGGCTGTGTCAGTCGCGACCGGTACCTTGCTCGGCTGGCCGAGAGTGTGCATCGCCTGCGGCAAGCACCTGGGCGGCGTCACCAGTCTCTGGAAGACGGAAGCTTCGACGCGTGGATCAAGCTCTACCGGGCCAGCGAAGATCTCGGCAATAGCGCCGTGAGCTACTACCTTAAGGGGGGCGTGGTGGTCATGTGCCTCGACCTCGAGTTGCGCCACCGCACTGCCGGAAAATTCGGCACCGACGAGGTTCTCCGGCGCCTGTGGCAAGGCTGGGGTCGGCAAGGCGTGGGTTACCCGACTGGGGAGCTGGAGCGGATCTGCCGCGACATCGCAGGGGCCGACGGGGACTTCGAACGTTGGTTCGCGGCGCACGTGCGGGGGACCGACGAGGTGGCGGTGGAAGCAACACTCGACCACGCCGGCATCGACCTGGTGGCCGTGCCGGGCAAGCCGGGTGGCTGGCTCGGGATCGAGCTGTCGGGATGCTCGGTGACGGCTGTGCGTGAAGATGGCCCCTGCGCCTCGTTGCTGGCGCCGGGCGACGAGCTCCTGGCCCTCGATGGCGAACGCGTCGATCCGGCAGGCCTGGGCGACCGCCTTCGCGATCTCGGTGCCGACCGCGCCGTGCGCGTACTGCTCGCGCGCGACGGCAACATCATCGAGCGCGGCGTGCGACTTGCCTCGACACCCAATTCCGAGTTGAAATTCGCCTTGCGGGCGGCTACCGATCCGCGGCGCGCCCTCGTGCGCGAGTCGTGGCTGTCCGCCATCAAGTTGCCGGGCGAGTAGCCGATCTCCAACCCCGTTCCAGGAAGACCCGCCTCTCCCATGTCGAACACGCCGCCTCGCTCCCCCAAGCCGCCCGAGCCCACCGGCTCGGTCGCACCGGGCGACGGGCGTAGCGAGGGGCGAGGGGCCTACCGCGACCAGGCGCCCGGCGGCCGAGTGCCCCCGAGACACACGACGACGATCAACGAGGCCGACGTCGGCGAGGTTACCCGCAAGATGCGACGGCAGAACCTGTCGCAGCGCACCCGGGTAGAGATACCGACGCTTCGCGTCGTGGCTGGTCGCGACATGTTGTCCTACATCGCGTTGCACAACGCCGAGGAGATCGTCGTCGGTCGCGACGACAACGCCGACCTGATTCTCACCGATGCGCTCGTCTCCCGTCGTCACGCCCGCGTGACCGTGGGCGACGACATGAGCATCACCGTGCAAGACCTGGGCTCCACCAACGGCACCTCAGTGAACGGTCAGCCGATTGAGCGCTCCCTGCTCCGGCCGGGCGACCACCTGGAGATCGGGGGCGTGTCGCTGCGCCTCGAGATGCTCTCGCTCGAGGAGATCGAGCACCTCGCCAACGTGGTGATGCGCCTGAAGCAGCAGAACCGCGATCCGCTCACCGGCTTGCTCACGCGCACCTGGCTCGACGAGGAGCTGCCGCTCCTGATGGACAAGTGCATCCGCACCCGCTCGCCGGTGGCCTGCATCTTCTTCGACATCGACCACTTCAAGCAGGTGAACGACCGCTTCGGGCATCACGTCGGCGACGAGGTGCTGGTCGGCGTCGCGAGGCTCCTCTTGTTCGGCGTCCGCGACAACGACCCGGTGGTCCGCTACGGCGGGGAGGAGCTGGTGATGTTCCTCGACCATGCCGACGAGGCCCACGCCCTCGAGGTGGCGGAGCGGATTCGTCGCGACGTACAGGGGCACGACTGGTCGCGAACCGCAGCCGGGCTCAAAGTGACGATCAGCGCGGGCGTGGCCCAGTGGGGCGTGGCCGCGCGCGACGATGGCAGCCGCGCGACGGTGGAGCGCGAGAGCGCCCGGGACTGGCTCGGACGCGCCGACACCTGCTTGTTCGAGGCCAAGCACGGCGGTCGCAACCGCGTCGTGGCGGCCACGCTCAGCGCCCGCTGAGGACCGTCGCGTTGGTCGAGAGCTGGATCGCCGGGCCGGTCGGCCGTCTCGAGGTGCTTTACCGCCCGGGTGAGGGGCCGCCGCCCACCGCGGGGCCGCAGGCCGCCGTCGTCTGTCATCCGCATCCGGCCCATGGCGGCACCATGCACAACAAGGTGGTCTACTGGATCGCGCGCGGGCTCGCACAGCTCGGTCTCCCGACGCTTCGCTTCAACTACCGGGGCGTCGGCCTGTCTGAGGGCAGCTACGACGAGGGCCACGGGGAACAGGACGACATCCGCGCCGCCATCGACTGGCTGGCCGCTCGGCACGAGGGCGCGCCGCTGTTGCTGGCCGGCTTCTCCTTCGGGGCGCGGTACGGCCTCGGCGTGGGCCTCCAGCATCCCTCGGTCACCCGCCTCGTGGGCGTGGGCCTTGCGGTTCGGTTGCTCGAGGGTCACGCGCTGGTCGGCGGCACCAAACCGGCGCTTTTCGTGCACGGAGATCGCGACGAGTTTGGCGGTTTCGGGGATGTCGAGGCCCTGGTGGCCGGGTGGAACGCGCCCGCCGAGTTGCGGGTTCTACGGGGGTGCGGCCACTTCTTCGACGCGCACCTTCCCGAGGTCGCGGCGATCATCAGCGACCGGGCCCTTGCCGACGGGCTGTCTGGGGTGCATCTGTCGTAGAAAGCGTGGGTTAGGGGGCATCATGCGCTGGTTCGAGGAGTTCAAGGGCGTGCTTGGCCGCGACAACGACGGGGAGCTCGGCCGGGCCGATCTCGTCGCGCTCGCGGCCCGAGGGATCCTCGCCATGGCGCGTCGCGACGCAAAGGGCGACCAGGTTCTCCCTCCCGGGGTGCTCATCGCGGTGACGGCCGCCGACGGCTCGCTGGAGACGCTCCGGGCCTGGGTGAGAGACCCCGCCACCAACAGGGAGATCGACGCACGACTCTTGAACGAGCGGGTCGACCCGGCCGACTTGCCCGTGCGCCGGTGGACCGTGGCACGTGGCGACAAGAACGGACTCGAGGTGATCGACGACCCCGACCCCGTGGTGGCGGTGCTGGTGGTCGACGGGGGCGATCGCCACGGCGATCGCTTCCCCGTGGGCCCCGGCCGTCGCGAGTGGCGCATGGGTCGGGGGCGCTGGCATGGCGACAACCGCCTCCCCAACGACATCGTCCTCGCCGAGACCGCGGGCTGGTTGTCCCGTGGTGCCGCCGTCTTGCGACGAGCGGGCAGCGGCTTCGAGGTGGAGTCGCGCGCTCAGGGAGAGTTCCTGGTCGTCATCCCGCGCGACGGCACACCGCGCCGCCCGGCACTCACCGCGAGTGGCCGGGTGCCCCTCCACGTGGGCGACCTCCTCGAGTTTCACGACGGCAACGACGCGTCGATCCGGCTCCGCGTCGAGGCCCCGCCCGAGAACAGCACCCCTGTCCCGGTGGAGGCCAAGTGATCGAGCCCACCCGCGATCCCAACAAGTTCAAAGTGGATTTCGCCAATGTGCCTCGCCCGTCACCGAGCGGCTTGCTCGAGAAGGCGCGGGGCATCTTCACTCCGGTTCCTGCCACGTCGATCCTCGACCCGTTCGCCATTCGGAGCGCCCTGGTCGCGATGATGGACCGCTGTCGTCCGCTCGACGTCAACGGCGCGCCCTGGCTCTGGAATCACTACACCTTCTTCCTCGCCGAGGTCGATCTCGCGGGGCTCGCCCCCATGGAGGCCGAGATTCGAGCGCAGGTCTTGCCCGTCCTCCACGAGGAGCTGATCCGCCGCGGCGTGACCCACCGAAAGACCGTGGCGGTGCGCTGGGTGCCCGACGAGAACCGCGAGGTGCCCCCGGGCGCGGCGGTGATCTGGGGTCAGCGCCTCGACGACGTCGCGAGCGCCACGCCGATCAAGGGCGAGGTGACCGTGCGTGGCGATCGGATCGTGAACGAGAGCCCCGCCGAGCGCCCAGAAACCGAGCGCGACTATGCGCGACTGTCGAGCAAGCTCGGCAGCGTCGGGCTCCCCGAGGGTCGACGTTGCGTGCTCGGTCGCGACACTGGTGCGGCGACGAGCGACCAGCTCGGCCTGCCGGGTACCACCGACAACAAGAAGATCAGCCGTCGCCAACTGGCCATTCTGCTGCGGGGCAACGAGGCGGAGATCGGGCGAGAAGCCAACGCCAACCCCGTGCGGGTGGGCGAGCGAGATCTCGCCGAGGGCGAGACCGTCACCGTCGCCCTCCCGGTCGAGCTCGCGCTGACCAAGGACCAGTGGCGCGGGACGCTCAGCCGATGATCCCCACGCCTCGCCGCGCCCCGTCGCAAGCCTGGGGGCGCTGATGGCCCTCGATGCCGCCGCGCGTACTCACGCCGGCAAGGTCCGCGAGATCAACGAGGACGCCTTCGTGTGCCGTCCTGAGGCGGGTCTGTTCGCAGTGGTCGATGGCATGGGCGGGGAGGCCCACGGCGAAGTGGCAGCGGCGATCGCGGTGCGAGCGATTGCCGAAGTGCCCCCCTCGCCCGGCCTCGCTGGTGAGACGGTGCTGGCCCAGGCCATGCAGGTGGCCCGCCAGCGCATCCTGGACGAGGCCGACGCCGACCGCGCCAAGGAGGGCATGGGCGCGGTGGCCACTGCGGTTCGGATCGACGACGACGGCAAGAGCGTGCGCCTCGCGCACGTGGGCGACACGCGCGCCTACCTCGTGCACAAGGGTGGCGTACGTTTGCTCACTCGCGACCACGTGGCCGATGGGCCCGCCCACACCAAGCGACAGGTCGCCCGGGATCTTGGGCGTCGCGACGCCCAGGGTGAGTGGGTGGAGACGGGGAAGGCCACCATCGAGCCGGGCGACCTTCTCGTGCTCTGCTCGGATGGTCTCACCGACGTGGTCCCGCAAGACGAGCTCTTGCAGGAGCTGGTGCGGCTCCGTGGCGCCAAGGACGCTGACGCGGTTGCGACGAGCCTCGTGGGCCGGGCGCTCGCCCGGGGGGGGCCCGACAACGTGACCGTCGTGGCGGTCCGCGTGGCGCCATTCTCGCGTCGGGAGCGGAAGATGCGGGTGCCGTGGACCTCTCTGGCGCTCGGCGTGCTGCTCATCGCCCTGGGCCTCGGGGTGCTTGCGGGCGGCGGCCACGTCTCGCAGCTCGGGGCATGGTTGAGCGGCGCGGCTGGGCAGGAGGTGCCCGCGCGCGTTGATGCGAGTGCCACGATCGGCCCGGAGGCCCCCCTTGCGTTGCGGCCGGGCACGCAGACCTTGGTGGCTGCCGAGCGCGCCCTCGCCGTGAGGGGCCAGGCGCTCACCGGGAGCGACTGGACCATCACCGTGGAGCCGCTCGCGGCAGTGACCCTCGAGCGAGCGGTGGTTGACTTGGACCGCGAGCTCGCCGTGGTCTTGGCGTCCGGTGCCGAGCTCCTCTTGCGCGACGTGCGCGTGGAGCGAGGCCGCATCCGCGTCGTGGCCCCGGCTGGCACCCGGGTGACGATCGACCACCTTTCGATCCCGTCGCCCGAGGCGCTCGTGGTCGAAGGCGAGGGGACCGTGGTGCGTACCGGGCAGGCCGAGCCCGCGCCCGGAACCGGAACCGCGCCATGATCCGAGTCGCCACCTTCCTCGAGCCCTTGCTGATCCTCGTCGCGATGGCGGTGGTGCCCTGGCTGGCCTCGGCCGCGCTCGATGCCAGCCTCGCCGCCGCGGCGCTGCGCGGGGAGCTCACCGACCCCGGCCTCGCGCTGCCCGTCGAGGCCGCTTTTCGCTCCGCTGCATGGCAATTCGTCGGTGGCGGTGCGCTGGTGGCCCTCGCCCGCGCCATCGCCCGGTTCCGGCCGGGTGGGCTGCATGTGCTCGCGCCCTTCTCGCTCCCGGCCGCCTACGCAGCCCTCGGCCTCGGCTTCGTCGTCCAGGTGGCCTACGGGTCGCCGCTCTCGGCCAACTGGCCCGCACCGGCCTTCGCCTCGGGGGTGCTCTACGCCGGCGCCGTGGCGGCCGCGATCTCGCTGGTGCCGGCGCAGGTGGGGGGCCGCGACCTGGGCGACTGGCTCGCCCGGGGGCGCTGGGTACTGCTCGGCGCGGCGGTGCTGCTCTTCCTGGCCCTCGGCCTCTTCGGCACGGCCCCGGGGGCGTCGGGACAGACGATCAACCTCTGGGGATTTCAACCCATCGAGATCGTGAAGGTCTGCGTGGTGCTGTCGGTCGGTGCCACGCTCGGGGCGCGCGCCTTCAAGCTTCGTTGGCATCGCGACGTCTTCTTCGGATGGTTTCGCGTACCCCGGCTGCGCATCCTCGCGGTGGCCCTGGGGATGATGGCAGCGGCCTGGCTCGGGCTGCTCGCCGTGCGTGACTTTGGTCCCACGCTGATCCTCGCCCTGGTCTTCCTCGGCCTGGTTTTCGTCGTCACCCGGAGCCCGGCGTGGGTGCTGGCCGCAGTTGTCTTCTCTGCCGTCATCCTGATCTACTTCCGAATTCACCCTGACGCGGCGCCGTCCGCGAGCCTCGCGCTGCGGGTCGACATGTGGCGCGATCCCTGGCTCAACGGCCGCCCCAACGGCGACCAGCTCGCGCTCGCGCGATGGGCGCTGGCGGCGGGCGGCCCGTTCGGGAGCGGCGTCGGCGCGGGCGTCGCGGGCGCCTTGCCGGCGGGTCACACCGACCTCGTCTACGCGCATCTGGTGGAGGTGCTCGGCCTGTCGGGCGCTGGCGCTTACCTCGTGCTGCTCGGTATCTGCGTGCTCGACGGGCTGCGGATCGCCGCGCACAACCGCACGCCTGAACGCGTGATGATGGCCGCCGCCCTCGGATTGCTCATCGCGGCGCAAGCCACGGTGATCCTCGGCGGCACGCTCGGCTGGTTCCCACTCACTGGCGTGGTCGTGCCGTTCTTGTCCTTTGGCAAGACCGGCTCCGTTGCCCTGGTAGGCGTGGTGGCGCTTCTGGTGCGGCTTGGCGACGACGGCCACTTTCGCGCCGACACCGAGGAGCTGCGCGAACTGCGTGGAGGCGTCAACGCGCTCCGCGTGGGGGTCGTGGGCCTGGTGATCGCGTTGTGGGTCTCCACCTTCGTACACGCGATGGTGGGTCGCGACGACACCACCCTGCGCGGGCTCGTCACTACGCTCGGCGATGGCACCCCGGTGATCAAGCACGACCCGCGCCTCACCGTGCTCGCCCGCAAGGTGCGACGGGGCTCGATCCTCGATCGCGGGGGCGAGGTGCTCGCCGCATCGCCGGCCGCGGGTGCGCGCGTCAACCCGATGGGCGACCAGCTCGGCACCGTGCTCGGCACGGCCGACAGCAACTTGGCACGAGCAAAGTGGCAAGTGGAGCAGATGCTCGACACGCGACTGCGGGGCTGGCCCAACATGGCAGAGGGCAAGCACGCGTGGGTGGGCGTAGTCGGAAAGTCGCGACAGGTGGTGTTTGCCACCGAGGGGGGCGTCCTGGCCGACTCCGAGCAGGCGGCGCGGGCCACCGCTCGCCTTGGGGAGCGGGGCGGTGTTGGCGAGCCCGCTCGCGTGCGCCTCGCCGACCCGGACTACTCGGCGCTTTTGCCGATCGCCCGCATGGGGGTGGAGGGCCGGGTGCAAGCGATCACAACGCTGGCCAACGACGTGGAGAGCCGGAGCGTGCGGCTGTCGATCGACGGGCAACTCCAGGCGCTCGTCGCGACGGCCACGAGGAAAGCCGCGAGCAAGACCAAGATCGGCGCGGCGGCGATCGTGGTGCTCGATACGCAGACGGGCGAGGTGCTGGCGCGGGCCCAATGGCCCGACTTCGACCCGGGAGGCACCGCCTGGCGCCCGCTCCGCGCGAGCGACGAGACCAAGTTCATGGGGGTCTACGGCCCGTGGTCCGACAAGACCGGCGCGCACGGCGTGTACCAGGCGGGCAGCGTTTTCAAGACGCTGTCGGCGCTGGTGGCGGTTCGCGAGGGGGTCGTGAGCGCGGAGCTCGACGGCGACTGTCCCGGGGAAGCCTCGCCCGTGTTCCCGTGCAACACCGTCACCGAGGGGCGCACGAGCTACACGCTGCCGGGCTGGTCGGAGCCCATCCACGACTTCGGCGACGGCGGGGCGCGCGGCGACGTCGACCTCGTCGAGGCGATCACGCGTTCGAGCAACGTGTACTTCGGCCAGCTTGCGCTCAAGCTCGGCCCGAGCGCCTATCGGCGCCTGCGCGAGGAGGGCGTGGAGTTTGGCAACCCCGGGCTACTCGCGGAGAAGGATGGTCCCTACACGGGCATCGGCGAGGCGGGGAGCCGTCGCCTGGCGCAAACGGGCTTCGGGCAGGGCGCGGCCAGCTGGTCGGTCATGCAGGCGGCACGGCTGGTGGCGGCCGTCGCGAACGGTGGGAACTACCTGCGTTGTCCCGCGAGCATGGAGCTCGGCGCCACCTGCCCGGCCGTGGCGCTCTTGCCCCCCGGCACCAGCACCGCGCCGATCCTCGCGGGCATGAAGGGTGTGGTCGACCGTGGCACGGCCGCGCGTCTCGCCAAGGTCCCGGGCGTGCGGCTCTACGCCAAGACGGGCACCGCCGACGCCCCGGGCACCAAGGCCGAGGTGCCGTGGGGCATCAAGCCGGGAAAGGCCACCACCCCGCACTCCTGGCTCGTGGCCATCGCGGAGGGCGAGGAGCTCGCTGACTGCGCTGCGGGCGGCCAGCGCTACGCGATCGCCGCCGTGGTGCCTCACGGCGGCTTCGGCGCCTCCGCGGCGGGCCCGCTGGTGATCGACGCGGTGAAGGCGTTGCAGGGCGAGGGATATCTGCCTCCGCCGACGCCGCCGGCGGGGAGTCAATGACGACGGTCCCGGGCCACGAGCAGGAGCGCGTCCTCAAGGAGAAGAAGGGTTATCGCCGGGTGCTGGTCACGCGGCTCGACGGCATCCGCTGCGTTACCCGGGTAATCACGACCGGCGTGGTGCCCGCCCATCACGGCAGCTTCGTGCGACGGCTGGTGGTTGACGGCAAGGGTGCGGTGACGGCGCTCGGCGACGACATCGGCATGACGCTCGAGGGCTACGCTGTCGCCGCCCGGGTGCTTGGCGACCCCGGCGCCCCCCCGCGGTGGACCCGGGCGATCGACGGGGGGATCACCCGCGAAGGCCACGTCTTCGTGAGCACGCGATGGGTCGAAGGCGAGGCCTTGCACGAGCTGCCCGGCATCCCGAGCCCGGCCGAGGCGCGCGAGCTGTCGCTGGCGCTCGTCGATCTCCTGGTGCTTCTGCATGGCGCGGGCGTGGCCTACGGCGATCTGAAGCTCGCCAACCTCGTGCGACGTCCCGACGGCGGTCTGGCCCTCATCGACATCGACACCCTCCGGCACGTCGGCGGAGGGGACAATGGTGTCCCCCATCGTGATCGCACCGTCGCGTGGGCCGCGCCGGAACAAATCGAGCGGAGGGAAACATGGCTCGCCTCCGACATGTGGGCGGCGGCGCGCTGCATTCGCGCGCTTTTCGGCGACGCGACGCCCGAGGAGTGGCGCGTGGCGCTCGCCGCCTGTCGCCTACGGGATCCTCTGTCGCGGCCCACGGCGGCAAGCCTACTGGACGTCCTCGCGGGAGAGAGCACGTCGCTTGTCGACTACCTGCAGCGCCCGATCGACCCAGCGCACGCGCTGGCGGACAGTGTCCCCGCTGAGCCCCTGCCCCAGGGTAAACCCGGCGCCCTCGACGACGGCACGGGTCGCGACGAGCGCACGGAGCGGGTCGGCGACGACACCGAACGGGTGCCCGACGGGCCCGCCAGCACGCCGGGCCTACCGCCGACCCCGACGCCCACCCCCTTGCCGCGCCCGCCCCCCGGGGCCGCCCCCGGCTGCGTCAGCTTCGTGCTGGGCCTCGGGAAGGTCGCGCTCTTCTTCGGCGGCCTCGCGATGCTCGCGATCGCGGCGGGCGTGTTTGCCTACCAGCAGGTGCGTCGCGACCAGGCCGACGACATGGCGGCCACGCTCGTGGAACAGCTCAAGATCCACAAGATCGACCCGCGCCACAATGGTGAAAGCGAGCGCCAGCGGCTCGCACGAGCCGCGCAGGAGGCCTACGAGGTGGCGGCCACGCCGCGTACGTGCGCGCTTCGAGCGCTCACGATCGTCTGGTCGCAGAAATGGCAGATGAGCGGCAAGTGGTCGCCCACCGACTTCGCCGAGGCCCGGGCCGCAGTGCAGGACAGCTTGTGCTCGGGCCAGCCTGAGGCGGCGCTCGCGGAGGCCACCCTCTACGCCGGCGCCTGCCGACGTCGCGACCCGGATGTGCCACAGATCGACGACTGCCAGCACGCGGTGGCGGTGCTGGCCCCCTTCTGGGCGGCGGTACCGCCCGGCGACAGCTGGCACTGGCTGCGCGCCGAGGGGGCGTGGCAAACGGTGCGCGCCCTGAGCTCGGTCGCCGGTCGCTACGCCGAGATCGGCAACGCCGAGGCGGATGGCACGGTCGACCGTGCGTTGGCGGTCTGCGATGAAGCACTGCAGTCCTGGGTGGCCTTTGCCCCAGTGAACGGCCCCGAGCTGGTGGAAGAGTGCATGGTCGCCGCAGGCATCGGCCAGCGCGTCGAGCCCTACTTGCGCTACGCGGATGCGAGGCTGGCGGTGCTGCCGACCGACGCGGGCGAGCGGCGCGCGTTGCTCTCGAAGGCGTACACCTTCGCCGGGGTGGACTGTCGCGACGCGAAGTTGAAGTCATCCCGCGGTAATCTGCAGGCCACGGGCGCCCCGTGGTGCGTGGCGCTCGGCCACGCCGCCCGCCGCTGCACGACGGAGGCGGCCGTGGTCCTGGGGGAGAGTGCTCTGGGCGACAGCACGCACCCCTGGGCGGAGCTTGGCCACGCGCTCTCGGGCCGTCCCCCGGCCTGCCTGAAGTAGATGTCCTCCTCCGCTGCACCCCGTCGATATGTGCGCCCGGGCGTGTACCTCGGGATCATCGTGGTGCTCGCGGTGATGAGCGGCGTGGCGCTCTCCGAGGCCCTGTCCTTCGAGGCGGCCTACCAGGCGCGCGAGCGACGCGCGCTGAGCGAGGGGCTTTCGCAGCTCGTCGACCAGTGGGAAACGCTCCTGGCGGAGCGCACTGCGCCCTGGTACGCCGAGCTGGCCACCGCCGACGACGTGGCCTCGCTGGAAACCCGTCGCCGGCGGGACGACGACTTCTTCGACGCCTACTACCTCTGGGAGCGCGACGAGCTGAGCTTCCCCGCGAGCGCGGTTGAAGAAGATCTGGTGGCCTTGCGTGCCGACCCCTGCCTGGAGCGGGTGGCGACGCTAAGCGCCGCGCAGCCGGGCGACCCCGTGCGGCTCGCGCAGGAGTACTCGAACTGCGCAGGTCGCGACCCGGCGGTCACGCTCCTGGCGGTGTCGGAGGCCGCCGAGCTCCTCGTCAACGCCGACCAGGCCGCGGCGGCGGATCGCCTCATCCGACGGCTGGGCCGCACCATGTCGAGCCCGATCGCCCAGGTGGCGGCGCAGGGATCCGACGTGCGTCGGCTGGTCATCCTGCGACTTCAACATGCTCGCGCGATCGACGCGCTGGGGCGGGGCGACATTGCCCAGGCCTGGCTCGCCGGGCTGGCCGAGGAGATCGGCGCCCTCGACGCTCCCCTCCTGGAGCGGGTCTCGGACCTCTACCATTTCCCGCTCGCGACGGACCTGCGCGCCTACGGCGGTCCCACCATCGGGGGCGATGGCGACGAGACGGCGGCGCGCGCCGAGCGACGCCTGGCGGCCTGGCGCGAACTCCGTACGGTTGCCTTCGATCCCCGCGACCTGCCCGTGCCCGGCGAAGCCCCGCGGGTGTTCGTCGATCCCTACGCCGACCCGCCGTGGCTGGTGCTGGTGTCGCGGCTGGGCGTGGGCGACCTCGTGGGCGCCGTTCAGGTCGACCAGGCGGCGCTCTTGAAGTGGCTGCTCCAGCGCACGAGCCCCAGCATCCGCCCCTTCCTGTCCATTCGCGACGCCGATGGCCGCGTCGTGGCGGGCTCCTCGGACGACCTCGCAGTCACGGTCGACTTTCCCCACGCGTTGCGACACCTGCGGGCGGGTATCACCCTGTCGGCGGTCTCCACCGAGACCCAGACCCGCCGTGCTTTCTTCGCGCGAATCCTGCCCTTCGCCATTGCGATCGCCGTGGGCTTCGTAGCCTTGCTCGCCCTCATCCGGAATGACCGGCAGCAGGAGCTGCTACTCCAGCGCCAGCGGGACTTCGTCGCCCGAGTGTCGCACGAGCTCAAGACGCCGCTCGCGGGGATTCGCGTGATGGCCGAGACGATCGAGATGGGCGCCTTCCGCGACGACGCGCAACGTGCCGCCTTCGCCCGCCGGATCGTCGACGAGGCGGAGCGACTCACCACCCGGGTGAACGAGGTCATCCGGGCGGCCACGCGCCCGAGCGACGATGTCCCGCTGCCGGTGGACATCGACGCGCTGGTGCAAGACCTCGCCGTGGCCTGGAGCTCGCGCTTTTCCGAGGCGGGCGCCACGCTCACGGTGCAGGCCGAGCCCGTGGGGAAGGCGGTGGCCATGCCGGTGCTGCTGCGCGATGCCGTGACGAACCTGCTCGACAACGCACTCAAATACCGCAAAAGTGAGCGCGGGGGACGGGCCTGGCTCCGCGTCTACGCGGATCGTCGCTGGATCGTCGTGGAAGTGGAAGACGACGGGCTCGGTGTCCCGGTCGGCGATCGAAAGTCCATCTTCGATCGCTTCCGTCGCGTCGAGGGCCCGGGCCGGGGCAAGGCGGGTGGTCATGGGTTAGGTCTTTCTTTCGTGGCCGAGACGGCAAAACTGCACGGCGGCAAGGTGGAGTGCCTGGAAGGCACCAACGGCGGCGCGAAGTTTGTCCTGCGGATCCGACGGAGGCATTGAGCAGCGATGGAATCGACAGGTGCAAGTGTGCTGGTGGTTGAAGACGACGAGACCCTCGCCATGGGGCTCGTCAGCGCGCTCGAACACGAGCGCTTCTCGGTGGTGCATTGCGACACCGGCGAGAAGGCGCTCGAGATCATCGAGGACGACCTCCCCGACGTGATGGTGCTCGACTGGATGCTCCCGGGGATGGACGGCCTCTCCGTCTTGCGCAAGGTGAAGGGCGAGCATCCCGAGCTCCCCGTGATCCTGCTCACGGCGAAGTCGGCTGAGCTCGACCGGGTGCTGGGCCTCGAGATGGGGGCCGACGACTACGTGCCGAAGCCCTTCTCGCTGCGCGAGCTGATCGCGAGGGTTCGCGCCCGCCTTCGGTCGCGCCCGGCGCCCCCGCGCGCCCCTGAGGTGTACCGCTTCGGCCGGAACGAGGTGGATTTGCGTCGGCGCATCCTGATGCGCGAGGGCGTTGAGCACCGCATGACCACCCACGAGGCGGGCGTACTCCAGTACCTCATTGCCCACCGGGGTCACGACGTCTCCCGTGAGGAGCTACTGCAGAACGTGTGGGGTTATTCGCCAACAATGGCCACCCGGACGGTCGACAACCAGATCCTCAAGCTCCGGAAGAAGATCGAAGTCAGCCCCGCCGACCCGCGACACATCCTCACTGTGCACGGAACCGGCTACCGCTTCGAAGAATAGCGGCGGCTGCGACGCCGCGTCGCATGAAAAATCGGCCATTTCTGTGGTTTTTTGCCTGTAGGCGAGACCGCCGAGCGACGGCGCGGTTAGTTGCAGCGTGCCATGAGTGTCTCGTCGTACGCCCGCGCCGCCTCCGTGAACGACCTGCCGAAGATGAAGGTCACGCTGCCGCTGAGCATTCAGGGCGAGTACGGGCTCAATATGGGCGAGGCATGGTGGATGGACGCCCGCGAAGTGCTCTTCTGGTCGCCCGAGCGCATGCCCGGTGGTCGCGACCTCCTGGCGCGTGTCGACTTCCACCGGGGGATGACGGTCGACGTCACGCTGCGCATCGTCGACAGCGAAGTGCCCGCGCGCTTTCGCAACGGCTACGTCCACATCGCGCGCTACATCCCGCGCGCCGCGGAAGACGCCAAGCGGGCCGACGAGCAACTTCGGGCCTTGAACCCCAAGGCTTTCTCGAAGGACTACATCCCGCCTCGGCTGCCCGAGTCGATCTCACCGGCAGCGGCGGCGCCCGCCCCGAAGGAAGAGAAGAAGGGACCGTCCGAGGCAGAGCTCGTGAGGCAGAAGCTGGGGGTCGAACTCGCCGAGGCCGGCCGCGCGATCGACCAGTTGCGCACGCGTCGATGGCGCACCCGCCTTTTCTGGTCGCTGCTGGGCGTGGGCGTGGGCGCGATCATTGGGCTTGGGGCTGAGCAGTTCCGCAGCCTGAGGGTTTTGACGTGGCGGCAGCAGCCCAAGCTGGCGCTGGAGTACCACCTCCTCGCGGGCGCCCCGCTGGCCGGGCAGGACTTCGGGGGCGCGAAGCTGGGTGGAGCCGACCTGAGTGGGGCCGAACTCGCGGGGAGCAACCTCGCCAAGGCCGACCTCCAGGGCGCGAAGCTGGCGGGGGCCGACCTGCGCCGCGCGGATCTCTCGGGCGCCAAACTGACAGGCGCCAACCTCGCGGGCGCGAAGCTCGCAGGCGCGAGGCTCGGCGGCGCCGACCTCCGCGGTGCCGACGTGTCGACCGAGACGGACGGCGCCGAGTTCCGCGGTGCCCTCTTCTCCAACGACACGCGCTGGGTGGCGGGTCGCATCCCGGCGGGCGCCTTCGGTCCCGGGGCGCAGTCGGCGGGTGCCTCGCTCGACGAGGTTGAGGTGATGGCTGCCAACCTCGACGGCATCAACCTCGCGGGCGCGAGCGTTCGCGATGCCAACCTGGAAAAGTCCAGCCTGGTCGATGCCGATCTGGGTGGCGCCAAGGTCAACGGGACGAACTTCACGGGGGTGGATTTCTCGCGGGCACGCATGGTGGAGCTCACCTGCGCGCCCTGCAACGCGCACGAGGCACTTCTCGACGGCGCGAACCTGCAGCGGGCCGACTTGCGCGGCGCCGATCTGGGGGCGAGCCGGGGCTCGGTGATCTCGCTCGTGGGCGCCGATCTCACGCGCGCCGATCTGCGCGGCGCCGAGTGGGCGGGGGCCGACCTGCGCGGCGCCAAGCTCGTGGGCGCGAAGCTCGCCGGCGCGAAGCTGAGCGAGTGTCTGCTCCTGGCGGCCGATCTATCCGAGGCCGACCTGGTGGGCGCCCGACTCGACTCCTGCGTGGCCGACCAGCGCACGATCTGGCCGGCCAGCGTGTCGCCCGGTGCGCTTGGGGCCGTCGTTGCGTCCCCAGGCGCGCTACTCCAGGGCGCCAAGCTGGCACCGGGGTCCGACCTGCGCGAGCAGAACCTCGCCGCGGTGAAGGCCAACCGGCTGCAGGCCCCGCAGGTCGATTTCGCTCTTGCAAACCTCGATGCCGCCGATTTGTCCGAGGCCAACCTCAAGGGCGGCGAGTTCGCCGGCGCGTTGCTGCGCCGCGCCGACCTCCGAAAGGCCGACCTCGGCGACGCCCGGTTCGCGGCGAGCGACCTCACCGGCGCCGTGCTCGATGGTGCGCATATCTGCGGTGCCGATTTTTCCACGGCTAAGCTCGAGCGTGCCCGCTTCGAGGGCGCCATCGCCTGCGTCACGACCCGGTGGCCGAAGAACGTGCCCTCGAAGGGCGTCACGTTCCAGTAGCGGACAATAAGTCGCGGCGATGATCGCCCTGCCCGAGCATCCGCTCCTCGACGCCCACGCCTTCCTCGCGCGCTTCGCCGGTGGGTTCGGCGACTCTCCGGAATGGCTCGTCGAAGCTCTCCGGATCGACGCGCCGGCGCCGATGTCGTCGAGCGACGAGATCCGCGCCGCCGTGCGCGACCTCTTGCGATGGGGTGGCTTCAAGCCCACGGGTCGGAGCAAGCCAGCCAGCGAATACCTCGTGCGCGCGGCCGCGGAGGGCGCCCTCGCGCCCATCAACACGATCGTCGACGCCTGCAACGTGGTGTCGCTGCACAGCGGCCTGCCGATCAGCGTGATCGACCGCGATCGTGCCGAAGGTGCCTTGTCGGTCGTCGTGGCTCCGCAGGGAAGCAGCTACATCTTCAACGCCAGCGGGCAGTCGATCGACGTCGGCGGTCTGCTCTGCCTGGCCGACGCCCAGGGCCCGTGCGCCAACGCGGTGAAAGACGCGCAGCGCACAAAAACGAGCACCAGCACGCGCGAGGCGGTCGTGGTGGTGTGGGGCACGCGTGCGCTACCGGGGCGCGCCGAGGCGGCGGCCCGCTGGTACGCGGAGCTCTGCGAGCGGCTCGGCGCGGAGGTCGTTGTCCAGGCGCTAGGCGAGCACTAGGCTCGGGCCGGTCTCGCGACGGCCCACCGGCGCCGAGAACCGCGGCAGCAAGCGGGGCGAGACGTGCACGCGAAATGGCGGCAGCTCGCCGACGAGGCTCTCGAGCTGGCGCGCCGCGTGGCCGTGGACAGGATCGTCGCGATGTCGCGACAGGTACACCGCGGCCTCCGCACGGCGGCCCTCGGCCACGAGCGTGCTCGCCGCCAGTCGCCAAGAGAGCGTGTCGGTCACCGCCAGCTTGAGCACCCGATGGGCGTGATCGCAGGCTTCGGGGTGGCCAGCGAGGTGACCCAGCCAGGCCAGGTAGGCGTGCCAGAGCGGCGCGTACTCGGGCGCTCGACGTAGCAGCCAAGCCGCCGCCTCGAGGCCGAGCTCCACCAGCGCCTCGTCGGCGGTGGCGAGCCCGCACACGAGCTGGGCGGTATCGTTGATGCGCTCCCGGTCCCCGCTGGTCTGCGCCTCGAACCAGGCACGTGTGGCATCGTCGAGCACGGGTCGACCCTCGTCCACTCGGGCGAGGAGTCGTTGCAGCTCGATCTCGGCGGGCGGGAGAGGATGCGCCGGGAGCAGCCGGGCGAAGTCGCCATCGGTGCCGAGGAAGTAGTCGTACCAGCCGGCCTGCCGGAGGCGGTCGAGGCCTGTGCCCGGCAGCAGAGCCATATCGTCCTCGACCAGGTAACAACGGCGTCGAAGCCGTTGCTCGGCCACCCACCCATTACGACGGCAGGGGCGGAGACTGTTCACATCGCGGGCGGCGAGGGTCTTGCGGGGCCGTCTCGCCGGCCGTGCCTTCTCGTGACGTCGCCAGGCTTCGAGCACGTCGGGTTCGGCGAGCAGGCGGGCGAAGTGCTCCGCCTCGGCGTGGCCGGGGCAGGTGACCAGAGCACGAGTCAGCTTGTCACTCGCTGCGGCGAGATCGCCGTCTTCGAGGTGGAGGGCGGTCGCGTCGAGCCAGGCGTCGGCGGCCACGCCGGGGCCCCGTGCTCTCTCCGCCCGCCGGGCGCAGCGGTCGATCCCGCCAGGGAGCACGAAGCAGGCGAGCGCCTCGGCCTCGTCGCCACCAAGCTCCATGGCCTCCTCGAAGCAGGCCAGGGCCTCGGCCGGGTGCCCCAGGCGCGTCCAGGCCCGCGCGGCGATGGCAAGGCCATCACTCCGACGGTTGCGGGGCAACCACTCGTCCAGTCGCGCGAGGCCGGTATCGGCGCAGGATCCGGGGTCGTAGAACAGCGCAGGCCAGTAGATGTCGAGCCAGAGATGGGCCCCGAAGGGCGTGGAGAGACGATCGTCGCGAAAACGAGACATGGGATAGCTCCTGCCGATGTGGCGTCCCGGCCCCTGCGCAACTCTCGTGCCAACGGTTGAAACTACGTTCCGCTCGTTTCCGGTGACGGACGTCCGTCACTTTTCGACGGACGTCCGTCGATGACCGTCGCCCTGCTCCTCGCCGTGCATGTCGCCAGCGCGGCGTGCCGCCTCGTGCAGACACCCACCGACACCGGCACGCACTTGCACCTCGAAGCCGTCAGCGAGCCCTTGTCTTGCCGCGCGGTTTACCTGCGAGTCGACGGCCAGCCAGCGCTCCGGGCCCAGCTCGACGGGCGACGTGTCGCGAAGAAAGACATGTTCGTGATCGACGGCGATCACGTCGTGGCCTTGCCGGCGATGCGACCGGGCAGCGTGGCCGACATCGAAGTCGACGTGCCCGGCAACGCGCTGATCGTCAGCCTGGGTGAGCCCGCCCCCCGCCCGCTGCCCGCGGAAACACACGTCACATGGACGACGAGCCTCGATGAGCGCCACCCCGCGTGGAGCTTTGCCGACCCGAAGCTCGGGGAAACGGTGGAGACGGTCGCCACGCTGGGCCCCGACGGCCGCACCACGCGCCGTTGGGGTGGCGCCCCGGCACAGGGGAGTCGCCTCCTGTCGCCTGGCAGCTTCACCCTCGAGATCCCCGGCGCCAACCTCGTGGGCACAGCGAGCGAGGGCGTGACGATCACCCGCACCCTGACCGCGCTGCGTTTCGACGCGCCCGAGGGCGGGCTGGCCCGCTGGCGCGTGTCTGCGGCGGGCGGGCAGGGGGTGATCCCCGACGTGTCCACCTACGTGGCGGGTATCGACTGGCGTTTCCGGGCTGCGTCCTTCCCCGAGCCCGCGTTGCCCGCCGACTTCAAGCGGGTGGGCGACATCGACGAACGCATCGAGAAGATCTGGGCGCTGGTGCGCGGGCGGATGCTGCTCGCCGACTACCCGGGGAGCGACCCGCTGCGTCCGCGCCCGCTCAACCGGGCCTGGAGGGGCGAATGGGGCTCGGGCGTGGAGCGAGCACTGGTTTTGTTGCGATTACTGCAGCAGCAGCAGGTCGTGGCCACCTGGCTGCTCAGTGGTCACGACGCCGACCCCATGACGCTGACCGGCTACGATCATCTGGTGCTCGCGCTCGCGGCGGAAGGGGGCGACATGCTGCTTGACCCGGCCTGCGCGCCGTGCGCCTACGGCGAGGTGAGCACCCGCGTGGCGGGCAAGCCGGCCGTGGGCGGCGCCGAGCGCGTGCCGCTTCAGCCCGGTCGCCTGTCGCGACACATCACACTACACGGCACCGAGTTCCGGGTGACGGTTGAAGCGACCGGTGCCGCGGCGCTGTGGCTGCGGGAGACCGCCGAGGGGCTCTCGGGGCTGGTGCGGGCTGATCGGCTCGCCTCGGCGCTGGGTGTGGTCGCCGGGCGCGTTGTGAGTGACACAGGATTCGACAACCTCGGCGAGCCCATCCGCATCGAGCTTGTCTCCGAGCGGTCCGTGCGGCCGCCGTTCGACAGCGACCCGCCCTGGAACGGGGGCTGGGTCGACGAGTAGTCAGATCGTCCCGAGGTCGATCTCCTCGGTCACCTCGGTCCCGGTCAACGCCTCGTGCCAGCCCCGGGAGAGTTTCACGAACTCGGCGTGCCCGATCTGCTCGAGGTCGGCCAAGGCCGCGCCGATGATCGCGACGTCTTGCTCGACGAAGGCCACCAGGGCGTTGGCGAGCAGGTGCCCCGAGCGCCAGCGGTCGCGCTCGCACGCGGCCTCGGCCTTGCGGGCCAGCGCGAGCACCTGGTCGCCCGGCGCCACGAGCGCGGTGAGCAGCGCGTGCCGGGCCAGTGCCCGCCCGTTGAGGTCGTGGGCCGCGTCGAGGTGTTTGCGCGCGTGATCGGGCTCGCCGCGTCGCCACCGCACCTCGGCCAGCTCGACCTCGATGCGCGCGAGTCGCGACTCGAGCCCCGCGTCGCGCAGCAGCGCGCGCGCCGCCACCAGGTGACCCAGCGCCCGCCCGCCCTCGCCGCGGCGTGACTCGGCGCGTCCCAGTCGGCGCAAGGTGGCGGCGATGCCGTCGGGTTGCCCGAGGACCTCTCGGATCACCAGTGCCGAGCGGTGTGAGGTGAGCGCGCGGTCGAGTTGGCCGTGCAAGCCGAGCACGCCCCCGAGCAAGTCCATCGCGTCGGCCCGGCCGAGGGGATCGCCGGCACGTTGCGCCGCCCGCACCGCCTCCTCGAGCACCTCGATTGCCTCGGGGAAGTGATCGTCGCGAGAGAGATCGGCCCCGTAGAAGCGCAAGGCGCGGGCCTTCTCCTCCAGCGTGCCCGCTGCCGCGAGGGCCGAGGCATGCGCTTGTTTGGCGAGTGGGTCGCCCAGTTGCGAGAGGGCGCGCGCGCGCACAGCGGCGGCCATCGCCCCGGGCATGTCGTTCACCGCGCGCAGCGCGTCGCGGGCGAAACCGGCGGCAGCGAGCGCGGCTGCCACCTCCACGGTGAGCGCGGGGTCGCCGATGCTCTTGAAGGCCTCGAGCGCAAGGTCACCCCGCCCGAGCGCCAGCATCGCGTCGCCGAGTGAGCGCTGCACCTCGGGCAGGGCCTCGGGGCGGTGACTACGGGCGATTCTCGCGGCTTGTTCTGCGTGGGAGAGGGCGAGGCGAGGACGACCGTGCGCGAGTGCACGTCGCGACGCTTCCACCAGTGGACCCAGTGCCTCGGCCGGCGCGTCACTTCGCGCGAGGTGCCAGGCGAGCACCTCGGGCGCCACGGGACTGCCCGCGCTCGAGCGCGCCTGCAGTACCCGCCCCACGCGCGTGTGCAACTGGCGACGGCGCGCCGAGGTCATCCGCATGTAGGCGATCTCGCGCGTGGCCTCGCGGTCGAAGGCGATGCGGGAGCCGTTGTCGTCCGATACCAGCAAGCGCGCGTCGAAGAGGGTGCGGAGCCCGTCTTCGGCGCGGGGCACGTCGGCGGCCAGGCGTCGCAAGAGCCCCCGGTCCACGGTGCGACCGAGGATGGCCGCCCGCTCCAGCACCTCGCGCGCCGGGGGGTCGAGGGCGTCGATTCGCGCGGCGTACCAGGTCTCGAGCGACTCGGGGAGGTCGTCGTCGCCTCGCCTGGCCGCGTCGACGAGGGCGACGATCTCCCGCGGGGATCCCGCGGCGCGGCGAACGATGCGGTCCACCACTACGGGACTCAGCACGGTGTCGGCTGCGAGCTGCTGCACCAGACCGCGAGCCGCCTCGACGGGGATGGGGAGCAGCTCGACGACCGCGACGCCGGCGGGGAGGTTGGTTCTCGGGCGGGCGGTGAGCGCCACGCGGAGTGGCGCCCTCGGCGTGTCGGCAACCAGTCGCGACACGAGTTGAAGCACGTCGGCGTCGGCCCACTGGATGTCCTCCACGACGAGCAGGCAGTTGCCGTTGACGGCGAGCCCGCCGATCAGTTGCCGCAGGGCAGCGTTGACCGCCCCGATCTGCGGAGCGCCGGTGTTGACGAAGGCGTCGAGCACGGCGGTTGCCCGGTCGTCCATGCCGGGGAGTGACGAGAGCGCTGCCACCAGCGCCGCCCGCGTGGGGGCGTCGCCGCCGAGGCGACGCACCAGGCCCACGAAGGGCTGCATGGGACGAATCGCGCCGTGGTCGCGACATGTGGCCCGCAAGACCCGCCAGTTCGGGTTGCGGGCCGACCACTCCTGCCAGAGGTAACGTTTGCCCATGCCCGCTGCGGCCACGAGTGCCAGTGGCCGGTTCCCGTCGATCATGGCGTCGAACTGCGCCAGTTCCTTGCGACGCGGGTAGATGTGGTCCGGCGTTTCTCGCCGCACGATGCTCATGCCCGTCACCCGGCGCACCGCGATGGGCCGGGCCTTGCCGCGCACCGTCACCGCCTGGGAGGGCCCCGCCACGGCCTCCCGAACCGCGTCGACGAGGTTGGAGGCGGCGAGCACCTCCCCGGGCCGGGCCTCGCCGAGCAGGCGATAGGCCACGTTCACCGCGTCGCCCACCACGTCCCAGGCGAGGCGCGAGCCGTCGCCGAGCACCATCGCGAGCACGGTCCCGTCCACCAGCGCGAGACGGGGCTTCACGTTCTCGGTGTCCACGAGTCGGTCGCGTACGGAGACCGCCTGCTGGAGCGCGCGGAGCGAATCGTCTTCCTGGGCCGCAGGGGCGCCGGTGAGCACGAGGCACACGACGTTCTCGCCCTCGGCGCGCACCTTCAAGAGCAGGTTGCCGTGCGTCTCCGATTCTTCCGCCAGCGCGCGGTAGAGCGCGGGCGCGTCGGCGACGGGCGCCGCGACAAAACACGCCACCACCCGTCGGTGCACCGGCGCCGGGGGCGCTAGCCCGCGGAGGGGAGGGGGCACGAAGCGAAGGAGCACGTCGTCGGGGGGCGTGCAGAAGCCCGTGGAGGCCGGGCCGTCGTCGGCGTTGCCGATGGCCACCACCGCGCTGTCTTCCTCTAGTTGCTCCAGTGCGAGCAGCGCGGGGCCGTGGATCAGCTCGTGGCGCTGCTCGCCGCCCGCGAGCTGGAGCGCGTGTATCTCTCCAGTCGCGACAGCGGCGTGCAGGGTGGGGCGGACGGCGAGCACATCGTCCATCGCCGACCGGGCACGCAGCGGGTGCCCGGGGCCACGGAAGAGCGCGAGCACGGCGTCACCCTCGAGGCTCGCGATGCTGCCGCCGTGGCGGTCGACCGCGTAGAAGATGGGTCGGAAGGCGTCTTCCACGACCTCGGCGAGGTCTTCTGCGGCGGCGCGCTCCCGTTTGCGAGCGTGGGAGTCGCCGAGCACCTTGTCGGGGCGCCCCGAAAAATCGCGAATATCGAGGCGAAGCAGGGTGCCGGTGAAGATCTCCTCGGCGCCGGGATCAGGCAGCGCCGAACGCCGTTCGACGAGGTGGCGAGGCAGCCATGGGCCGATGCTCGGGTTCTCAGGTGTCGGGCCCGCGTTCACGGGTGGCTCCGGGGTGCGCGGCCCATTAGACGACGGCCCGCCCGGGGGCGTTCACACGACGGCGAGCCGGCGGGAATCGACACCGCGCAAGGGTGTCACCGCAGCCGCCGCCGCGCAACTCGTTGGAGGCTGCTTGTCCCTGCTCGACCTGCTGATGGAACAAAACGTCGCGGAATTCAACGCGAAGCGCGGCCAGCGCGTCACTCTCGACCTGTTCGCCGCCGACCTCGCGAACCTCTCGCTCGCCGGGGTCGACCTCTCGGGGGCCAACCTCGAGAAGGCTGACTTCTCTGGCACCGACCTCAGCGGCGCCAACCTGAGCAAAGCGACTCTTGTTGGCGCGGATTTCACCGGCGCCAAGCTCAGCCGCGCCGTGGCCATCAAGGCGAAGTTGCGCGAGGCTTACCTCGGCGGCGCCGACCTCACGGAGGCCGAGCTGGGTGGCGCCGACCTCGGCGAGGCCGACCTCGGTGGCGCCACGCTCACCCGCGCTCGCCTGCACGGCGCAAAGATGCGGGAGGCCACCCTGCGCGGCGCTCACCTCGATCACGCCGACCTCGGCGAGGCCAAGCTCAACGGGGCCGATCTCCGGGAGGCCGACTTGCTCGGCGCGTTGATGCGCGAGACCGACCTGAGCGCCGCCAACCTCGACGCCGCCAACCTCGAGGACGCCGAGCTGGGCGCCGCTCGCCTCGGGGGGGCCACGCTGCGCGCCGCGCGGCTCATCGGCACCAAGCTCGAGGGCGCCGATCTCTCGGCCGCCGACCTCACCGGCGCCGTGTTCGACCACACGACGGTTTTTGACGGCGCCGACCTCACCGACACCGTCCTCGACGAGAAGCTCTCCGACCACCTTCACGGCGGCATCCGCCCGCCGACCGCCGTGGCGGAGACCGTCGATATTCACGTGGACGATCCCGCCGTGGCGCAAGCCCTGGGCTACCTCGCGGTGCTCTGGCCCAACGCCGAGGGCGAGGAAGACGAGGTTTTCCGCCTCGCGATCCGCAGCCTGGGCGCGAAGCCGGGCGTGCGCGACGAGGACGGCACCGCCCACCAGGTCGCGGTCGATGCCACGCTGGTGCGCGCCCGGGCGCTCTTACCCTCGTCCACTGGTTTCTTCGTGGTGTTCCTGGTGGAGAAGCCCGGCGGGACGGATCTCGTGGTGTTCGAGGCGAACGCCGAGGGCGCGATGGGTCCGCCGAAGACGACGCGCCTCGGCTACACGCCCGCCGTCCTTCCCAACTTCGTCCCCGACGGCGATGGCTTCTTCATCTACGGCATTGGCCGCGGCTTGCTGTCGGTCCACCGGTGGGCGTCCACGGGCCTGGCCGAGCGCCTGCGCGCCCCCGCCAGCACCATTCGCGGCTTCTGCGATCGGGCGAACCCCGTGGTGCACAGCAAGGGGGGCACCATCATGGTGATCGAGCCCGACGGGATTGGTCGCGCCGTGACCGCGCCGACTGACTTTCCCGGGCGCCGTTTCGCCGCTGGGCCGGTGAGCACCGAGGAGGTGGGCATCGCGTGGGTGAAGCCCGAGGAGAAGGGGTTCCGGCTGATGCGACTCGGTCTCGACAAGGAGCCCATGCGCGTGGAGACGGGTCACCACGTGGGCTGTCTCGACCTGCGCGCCATCGACGGCGGATGGTGGGTCGCCTGGACGCGCGAGGCCGTGGCCGACCGCGACCTCTCCATGGCGATGGCGGCGTTCTTGCCTAGAGATGGCAATCTGGGCAAGCCCTTCCCCCTGTTGACCGGCGACGACGCCGACGACGTGGAGGCCCTGGCCTTCGTCTCGGGCGAGGGCCCGGTGCGCGTGGCCTGCGTGACGATCGACGAGGCGTTGGCCGTGGTGGAGTTCGAGCGCGAGATGGCGCGCGTGGTGGCTCGGGTCGGGGGATGACGGAGAAGCGTGTTGCCGTCTGCTTCCACGGCTTCCTCCGCACCGGGGCGGCCATGTGGTGGGTGTCGCGACGCCTGCGCGCCGCTGGCTACGCCGACGTGTCGCTGCCCACCTTCGGCTACCACCTCCGCGCCATCGAAGACAACGCCGCCCTCGCCGCCACCGCCGTCCGTGCCCTCGCATCGCGACACCCTGGCACGCGGATCGACCTCGTCACCCACTCCTACGGCGGCGTGCTCGCCCGCGTGGCCTGGGCGCAGCACGATCTGCCGGCGCTCACCCGTGCCGTGCTCGTCTCCCCGCCCAATCGCGGCGCCGTGGCCGCCGCCTACGCCCGGCGCGCCCTGCCGGTGCATCACTTTGGCTGGGATCCCTTCGGACAGATCCTCCCGGGTGTGCCCGAGCCCTGGCCTCTGCCACCTGGCGAGGTGGGCATCCTCACCGGGGGTACCGGCACCGCGCGGGGGCTCAACCCGATGCTGGGCGACGACAACGACGGCACCGTGCGGGTTGACGAGTCGCGACACGACGGGGCGAAGGACTTCCTCGTGATGAACGTGCAGCACACCATGACGATCATGGCGCCGAGGGTGCTCGACCGGGTGGTCGGGTTTCTCGACTCGGGGCGGTTCTAGCCTCGGGACGGCCCCGGCCAGCCCCTCGGTCGCGACGCGGGAGTCCCCTGTTTCTCAGGCGATCTGTCCGCCCGGAACCGTGACTTTGCCTCCGGCAGCGGGTCCTGCCGCCCCTGGCGTCCCCATCGGCTGCGCTGCGCTCCGCGATGGGGCGCGCCAGGGACGTCACCCGCCACCCCGACTGGGACTGGGCGGACAATCACGAGGAATATCCCCGCTGCTCTTGGGCCTGGCCGGGGCCTTGAACGCGCGACGGGCGGGGCAGCGCTACGGGGCCTGGCCTCAGGGGGTGTTGAGGTACGCGGTGACTGAGCTGTCGCCCGTCAGACCGCTCGCGAGCAGCACGTCGACGGCACCGTTGCCGTCGAGGTCGGCGCAGAAGACCGAGGTCCCGGGACGCGAGGTGGTGAAGGTCTGCTCGACGTGAAAGGCGCCGGACCCGTCGTTGAGGAGGCTCTGCACGGTGAACTGGTAGAACGTGGGCACGGCCACGTCGATGTCCCCGTCGGCGTCGAGATCGCCCCCGCAGGCGCCGTGCACGTACGTCAGCGGCAAAGACGACGTTGTGAAGCCGCCGGCCCCATCGCCTTCGAGCGTGTAGACGTCGCCGGAAAGCGTGGGCACGGCGGCGTCGGCGTCTCCGTCGCCGTCGAGGTCGTTCATCACGACGGTTTTCGGCTGATTCCTCACCGTGACGCTGGCAACTTCCGCAAAGTCCGCGGCGCCGTCGTTGAGCACCACGCTCACCCGGGCCTCGTACTCGAGGGGCAACAACACGTCGAGGTCGTCGTCATTGTCGATGTCACCCACATCGAAGGGGTACGGGTTCCCAAAAATCGAGCTGTACGGTACCTCGTCGGCAACGGCGAAGCCCCCGAGCCCGTCGTTGAGCATGACCACCAGGGAATCCCCTCCCTCGCTCCCGCTCAGGAGGACATCGAGGTCTCCATCCCCATCCAGTTCTGCGGCCCGCACGCCGGTGAAGAAGATGTGCCCGGCCGCCGCGAAGACGAGCGGATCGGCGAACGAACCCGTGCCGTCGTTGAGGAGGACCTGCAACTCCCACAGCGCCGAGACCACCAGGTCGATGTCGCCATCCCGATCGACGTCCGCGCCCTGGAGGTAGTTCGGGTAGTTCTCGATGGTGATCGACTGCACGAGCGCGAGCGCCTCCGGCGGTCCGTCGAAGATGCTCACGGTGTTGCCCTGCGCGTCGGCCGTGGCCACCTCGAGGTCCCCGTCCCCGTCGAAGTCGTGGGCCGTGATGCCGTAGCTGTAGTCGAGCCCGGTGGCGATCTCGCCGGCGCTCTCCAGCACGCCGCTCCCGCCGTCCACTGCGGCGGTCCAGGTCCAGACCAGGGGCCCGGCTGGGTCGCCGTTCGCGCAGTGGACCGCGTCGGTGAGCACCGCCGTCAGCCGTTCGCCGGGGTGCGCCGAGACGTCGGCGGCGAACGTGGCCGCGCCCGAGGCCACCGTCACCGTGCCTCGTAGAAAGCCGGAAACATCGCCGTACACGAGGAAGGAGTCCTCGTGTACGGTCGCCGCATCGAAGTCCGCCTCCAGCCACACGTCCGCGTCGCGAGCGACATCGAGTGCCCAGCGGTCGGGGCTGCGGGCGGCGATCAGGCAGCGGCAGTGGTGGACGCTCGGGTCGGTGTCGTCGCAATCGGTGGCGTCGGCCACGTGGCCAGCGGGCTCGCTGCAGGTCGAGACCGCCGCTTCGGCGTTGCCGAAACTGTCGCCGTCGGCGTCGGCGTACCACGTCGATGCGCCGTCAACGGGCTCGTCTTCGCCGTCGACCAGCCCGTCGCAGTCGTCGTCCCGCTCGTTGCAGATCTCGCTTGCTGCGGGGTTGATGCTGGCATCGGTGTCGTCGCAGTCGTCGCCCTCGGCGCTCGTCGATTCGAAGCCGTCGCCGTCCACGTCCCTGAGGTCTTGGCCGTCGCAGTCCTGGTCGACGCCGTCGTAGGGCACCTCGACGGTCGGCACGCAGTCGTCCACCCCGCCGGTGTCCGCCTCGCCCGTCTCGCTGCACCGTGCTTCTTGGCAGGGCTCATCGAGCCGCTCATCGGGCGCCACGGCACGGCAGCACCAGGCAAGGAGCGCAATCGGCAGCAGGAAGCGTGAGCGCGGCGGCGCCGAGTCCATCGCCGCAGTCTATGCCTAGGGCCGCTTCCTCGGCCCCTTTTGCTCCCGCTCGGCCGGCGGGGCCTCGGGGTAGCGAGTCCCCTTCAGGATCTTGAAGGCCACGCGGCGGTTCACCTCGCGGGCTTCCTCGGAGGTGCCCGGCTGGAGGGGCTGGGACTCGCCGTAGCCCCGGGCGACTAGCCGGTCGCCCGTGATGCCTGACTTCACCAGGTAGTCGCGGACGGCCTCGGCGCGGCTCTGGGAGAGCTTGAGGTTGTAGTCCTCGGCGCCCTGGTCGTCGGTGTGGCCCTGCACCTCGAGCAGCTCGATCTCCACGTGGTTGTCGAGCGTGGCGGCGAGGTCGTCGAGGATGCGGAAGCTGTCGGCGGTGATCACCGCGCTGTCGAACTCGAAGAAGATCTTGTCGCGGATGTCCACCCGGTCGGCGAGCACCACCACGCGCGAAGGCTCGAGCGTGAGCGAGACCTGCGACTTCTGGCCCTTCTCCACCACCACCGTGGCCCGCGTCGGGCGGTAACCCTCGGCCCACGCCGAGAGCTCCACCGTGCCCGCGGGCACCTTCTCCGTGCCGATGCCGTCGGGACCGGTGGTGAACTTGCGACCCTCGCCGAGGAGAGTGACCAGCGCGGCGACCGGCTGTCCGGCGCCGTTTTGCACCGACACGATGATCGTGCCGCCCTGGGGGGCCACGTCCACCACGTTCTGCTGCGGCGGCGGGGCCGGCGGCGCCACCGGGGCGGCGGTCACCGGCGGGGCGGCCGGCACCCAGCCGAGGCCGGCGATCACGCGCCAGGCGGGCGCGCCCACGCCCTCGGTCATGCCGGTGCCGAAGGCGGCGCTCGCCACGAGATTCCGACCGAAGCCGTAGCGGCCGCCGAGGCGCCACTCCGCGGGGCTGGCGCCGATGGCATCGAGCGTGGCGAGTGAACTCTCGCCGTCGACCTCGGCCACGGCGCTGAGCCGGTCAACGATGGGCACGGAGAGGCCGGCGCCCCAGGTAAGGCGCGTGCCCCACTCGAGGTCGGGGAGCAGCTCCACGGCGGAGGCGCCGCGAACGCCCACGTTGGCGCTGGCCACCCAGTTCTTGCCCACCGCCAGCGCGAGGCCACCTTCGCCCTCGGGCGAGGCCGCGCCCACCCAGGCCGACTCGTTGCCCGTGGGCAGGCGCACGCCGCCGTAGAGGCCGAGTCCGAGGCCGGTTTTGCGTCGCGACAAGAGCTCGCCGCGCGCGCCGATGCGCACGTCGCCCAGCGTGAACTGGCCATCGAAGCTCTCGCCGTCCACCACGTGCAGCGGGATGTCCACCGCGAAGGCGAGGGGCTTCCAGGCGTAGGTCACGCCGAGGTCGAAGCTGGCCGCGTAGTCGACGACGGCGAGCGCAACGTCGCTGTCGTCGTAGCGGTACTCCACCGGGTTGTCGGCGTAGTTGAAGACGATGCCGCCACCGGCGCCGCCGGGGCCGATCTCGCTGTCGTTCACGCCGAGGAAGCTCTGGCTGTCGAAGGCGGGGGTAAAACGTTGGGCGTTGATGGAGGGCTCCTCGGCACGAGCGGCCACGGGCAGGGCGAGGAGGACCAGAGCCGCAGGCGCATGACGACGGCGCCGTAGCCCCAGCGCCGCGAGGCCCACCGCGAGCACCCCGGCCGCGGCGCCGCCCTGGTTGCAGGAGCCGCCGGTGTAGTGGCCACCGCAGAGGATTGCGTCGCCCACGCAGTCGTTGCCGGTGTCGGCGGTGTCGCCCGGGCCCGCGCTGTCGCAGCCATCGGGATCAGTCTCGTCGTCGAGACGGTCGGGGAGCTGGTCGCAGTCCTCGTCGTCGTCGCAAGAATCTTCGTAGTCGGAGAGGCCGTCCCCGTCGGTGTCGGGGTTCTCCGGGTCGGAACCGCAGGCGCGCTCGTCGGCGTTGGTCACGCCGTCGCCATCGGCGTCGGCGCAGTCACCATCCTGGTCGTCGGTGTCCTGGTAGTCGGCGATGCCATCGCAGTCGCTGTCGCCCTGGTCGTCGGGCGAGTCGGGGTTGCCGTCGTTGTCGCTATCGGTGTCTTCGTTGTCGGGGATGCCGTCGTCGTCGCTGTCGTCGGTGCCCTCGTCCACGGTGGGGATGCCGTCGGCGTCGTCGTCCTCCTCGCAGAAGTCGGGGATGCCGTCGCCGTCGCTGTCGTCGAGGCCCTCCTCGGCGTCGGGCACGCCGTCGCCGTCGTGGTCGGTGCTGTCGCCCGTGCCCTCGCACTCGTCCTCGATGGCGTCGGCGATGCCGTCGCCGTCGGCATCGACGTCGTCGGTCGGGTCGTTCGGATCCGTCTCCCAGTCGTCCTGGGCGCCGTCGCCATCGCGATCCTCGGCGCCATCGGCGAGACCGCCGGTGTCGGTGTCGGCCACGGCGGGGTCGGTGGTGCTCTCGGGGTCGCTGTCCACCTCGAAACACCCCGCGGAGAGGTCGGTGTCGTCGCCCGCCTCGGTGCGCCCCGCCTCGAGGCCGTCGCCGAGCCCGTCGTCGTCGGTGTCGCAGTCGAGCGGCTCGGTGCCATACGTGTCGACCTCCTCGCCGTCGGCGAGGCCGTCGTCGTCGCTGTCGGCGTCGGTCGGATCGGTGCCGCGGTTCTCCTCGTCGAGGTCGGTCAGGCCGTCGTCGTCCTGGTCGATGCCGATCTCGTCGCTCCAGGCGCTCTCCAGGTCGCCGAGGGCCACGCTGTCGTCGACGCCGCACAGGTCGATGTTGCCGCCGGCGGCGCCGCCGTAGCCGCTCACGAAGGCCACGCGGAAGGTGTCGCCGATGAACTCGGCCGTGGACAGGGCCTCCACCGGCACGCGCACGTCGACGAACCAGTCATCGAGCGTGTGAATCGCGGAGGTCGCGCGGTTGCTGCGCGCGTACTCCTCGGGGACGGTGTTGAGCCAGCTGTCGAGGTAGTCGGTGGGGGGCGCGTCGGCCCCGGCAAGCCCCGCGCCGTTGTGCCAGAGCTGCACCGTGGTGGTGGGGCCGGTCACGGCCGCCAGGTACTCGTAGGTGGTCGGATCGCCGTCGGTCTCGAAGAGGAAGTTCCAGGAGGCCGGGTGCAGCTCCTCGTCCTTGGTGATCCAGGGCGAGTCGTCTACGCGCACGCGCAGGAAGACATCGTCGCCGTTGGTCCACCAGTAGAGCGCCGGGGCGGCGTACACCGCGATGTCGCCGACGCAGTCGACGCCGTCGGGCACGCCCACGCCGAGCCGATCGTGGTCGTCGTAGACGTCCTCGAATTCGGCGCCGCCAATGGTGAGCGTTGCCCACGTGGCATCGTCGGCAGGCCAGGCGAAGGCCCGGGTGATGGAGAGGAGGAGGAACATGAGCGTACCTCTTGACGTGTCAAAGTATAGCCGTCGGCGACGCCGCTGGCCACGCCGCAGACTCGCGAGGCAAGGCGAGGGTAAGCTAGGCTGCGCCGCCGCATGCCCACCTTCCCCTTTCCCGCTCCGGCCGTCGTGGCGCCCACCCGTCCGGCGGCCACCGTCATCCTCCTCCGCCAGGGCGACCGCGGCCCGGAGGCGTGGCTGATGGAACGCAGCCGCAGCGTGGGTTTCATGGCCTCCGCGTGGGTGTTTCCTGGTGGACGGGTAGACGACGCCGACCGTCAGGCCCGCGTCGAGGGCGATCCCGGCGAGGTCGACGTGGCCTTCTGGACGGCGGCGGCACGCGAGCTTTGCGAGGAAGCCGCCATCGACCTGCGTCGTGACGGTGTCCTCGCGCTCCACGCGATGCGACCGTGGGCGCACTGGATCACCCCCGAGGTGGAGCCGCGGCGCTACGACACCTGGTTCTTCGTGTCGCGACTGCCGGAGGGGCAAGAGCCGGCCGTCGACCAGCAGGAGGCCGTGGACGGTGCATGGTTCTCGCCCGGTGACGCCCTGGCCCGGTCGGCGCGTGGGGACCTGCCGCTGTCGCCTCCCACGGTGCGCACGCTGATGGAGCTCGAGCGGTACGCAAGTGTGGATGACATCATGTGCGCGTCGCGACACACGCCGCCGATCTGCCCGCGTTTCATGCAAGACGACGAGGGCACCCTCTACGTCTTGCTCCCGGGCGACCCGGAGCACCCGTCCTTGGACCGCGTGGAGCCGCCCCACCGCTACCTCTTCGCCGCCGGGCGCTGGTGGGCCAAGACGTGACCCTCGATCCCGCGGAGGAGGCGGCGCTGGTCGCGGGGGTCGACCGCGAGGCAGACCGGCTGCACGTCGTGGCCGACTCGCCCCCTCCCGGGGCGAGACCGCGGTTTCCGGGTGCGACCGGTTCTCTGTCGCGACATTGGGTGCTCGATGGCGACGGCGAACTGGGGCGACGCCTACTGGCCGGGGGACAGGTGGAGTCTGCGGCGCTGGCGCTGCGTCCCGCGCCGCCGCCGGGCGACATCGCCCCCGAGACGCCCCTCTTCGAGCAACTATGGTGGTGGAACTTCCCGGATGGGCTGGGCTTCGACGAGGCCCTGGACTACCCCGGCGCCGACGGGGCCAATGTCACCTTGGTCGACATCGAGTACGACTGGCTCGAAACCCACGAAGACCTCGCGGTGGGCGAAGCCCTGGCGGGGGAGCCCGAGGCCGTCTACGCCTTCCACGGGAGCGGGGTGCTGGGCATCACCTCGGGGCTGGCCAATGACTACGGCGTCACCGGCGGGGCCGCAGGGGCCACTGCGCTCGTGGTGCACCCCGACTTCGAGGTCGACGGCGTGCTCGAGTACGACCTGGCGCGCGCGATCTACGAGGCGTCGTCGGTCTTGTCGGCGGGCGACGTGATCCTGGTGGAGCAACAGGTGTACGGCCCGGGTGAGGAGTTCCTCCCCGTCACTTGGGACGAGGGCGCGCGAGCGGCCATCAGCGAGGCCACCCTTGCGGGCATCGTCGTGGTGGTGCCCGCCGCGAACGGGGGTGTGGACCTCGACGACCCAACCTACGCTGGCGTCTTCGCGATCGACATCGGCGCCATCCTCGTGGGTGGCGGCTTTCCGCCCACCTACGGCGAGCCTCGCGCGTGGGCCGGGAGCGACTATGGCGAGGGCGTGCACGTGCAGGCATGGAACACCGACATCGTGAGCGCTGGGGGTTCGCCCTACACCGACCTCTACTTCCCTGGCGGCGACGAACGGCAGGCATATACCGCCGTTTTTGGTGGCACAAGCGGCGCGAGCGCCCAGGTGGCGGCCGCCTGCGCCGTGGTGCAAAGCGTGGCCATCGCCACTCGGGGCACCCCGCTGTCCCCCGTCGAGCTGCGCGCGGCGATCATGGCCAGTGGCGCCCCGCAGTCGGGCGTCAACCATGTCGGCCCGCAGCCCGATCTTCGCCGCCTGCTACGAAGTTTTGTCGTGCCCTAACGGCCCCGTGTCTAACGACGGCGTCGCGGGTCGGTCGCGCCGTTGGCCACCGAGCCCGGCTTGGCGCAGCGCCGGATCTCCGCGATCTGCCCGGCGTTGAGTTGGAGCCGGTAGGTTGCGCGGTCGGTGGCGTGCTCGAGCACCGCCGCCTCGCACTGCACCACCATCGTGGCGTGACGCAGCACCATGAAGATCGGCGGTCGGCTGGGAAGCGGCTTTTCACGCGTGTAGAGCGTGAGCGCGCAGGCGAGCACCTGGCCGAAGGCGTCGAAGGCGAATGCGTCGTCGCTGTGCCACACCACGTCGAGGTAGCTGTTGCCGCGGAACTCGGAGAGGGTCCAGCGACGATCGTCGAGCTGCGCGTCGGTGGGCGTGGCGGGTTGCAGGCGCGTGGCCACCGGCTTGGCCGTCTGCAGGACGGGCGTGCGGATGGGCGGGAGGGTGGCGTTGGGCACCGCGCGCGCGGGCATCGGCTCCGGAGGCAGGCTGTCGCGACGGGCGGGTCGCATCCCCTCCATCAGCGGTTTTTGCGAGGGTGGGATGGTGACGCGGTGGCTGAAGGTGGTGCCCGTGGGCGTGGTGCGCAGGCCCTCGAACTCGGGGACGGGGGTGTCGTCGAAGGTGCGCTTGATGGCGGCTTTCAACGCCTCCCGCATCGCGGCGCGTCCCGACCCCACCTCGCGGATGTCGCTGTTGGTCCAGCTGTCGGAGCCTGAGCGCGGTGCCGTGCCCCCGCCCGAAGCCACGCTCGGGGTGGGCGGGCTGCCCGAGGGGGTGCTGCGCGGGCCCGAGCCGCCGCTGACTGAACCGGTGCCGCGGCTCAGCCGCTCGACCGCCGCCCGGCGTTCCCGTTCCGCCTGTTGGACATATCCGCCATCGAGGCCCGCTCCTCGCTCCTTGACGTCGCTGAGGTTGCTCAGCGTGCCGCCAGACACCTTGGCGGCGAGCCACGTGCCCCAGCGCTGGCGATCGTCCTTGGCCACCTCGATGAGCTCGAGCAAGTAACGGGCCATTTCTCGCGTGGCGGCCGGGGCGCTCCGCGCCACGCGCGCGGTGAGCAGCGCGGTGCCCGGCACCGGTGAGAGGTCAACCTTCACGTCGATCTGGCTGCCCTCGAACAGCTCGTGGTCCACCTCGACGAGCACGCGCGCGCCCTGGATCCACAGGAGCGAGCCAGCGCCCATGCCGCTCTGAGAGCGCACGGTCACCGTGCTGCGCACCACCAGGCGGTCGGTCGTGTCTGAAACGCTGGCGTTGCTCTTCGCCATGACGGGTCAATACAACGGCCCGCGCATTGCCGCAAGCCTAGGGAGTTCGGAACGCTGGTTCCGTAGCGTCCTCCTCCTCGAAGCAGGGGAGGCAAGACGGGGAGGCGCGTGTCGATGCGTCGCGCATCGTCGTGAGCTGAGAGCGTGCGTCGTCGCGAGTGGACGCGTGGAGCAAGACCGCGAAGCCATCCATGTCGTCGAACAGGGCGGCCGCGTCGGGCGACTGGGCCAGCTCATCGACGAGCCGCAGCTCCACGCGGTTTGGGTCGCGACCGATTCGGGATCGAGCGGCGACGGCAGGCGTGAGGCCCCCGAAGCGGGTGCTTGGGCGCTCGAAGAGGTAGTGGTGCAGGAAGTTGCCGAGTCGGGGTCCTAGGTCCGGGGCCCGCACGAAGTCGCCGCCGAAGTGGGCCACGAAGGCGGACTGCTGGTCGCGCTGGAGCGCGAAGGCGCGGCGGAGCTCGCGCTGGCGTGCGAAGGTGGTGGGCTCCGGGGAGTCACGCCAGGCAGAGAGCAGCTGCATCCGGCCGATCACCCCGTGCTGGCCGAAAAGCCCGGGCTCGCCGAAGAAGACAGTCTCGCCCTGCCAGGGCACCACGCGGGCGCGCAGCACGGTACGCCGCGGGAGGTCGCCCTCGGCGCCTGGCGCCCGTACTGCGATCTCCTCGTCGGTGGCGCAATCGCGGAGGAGGACCAGCTGTCCTTCCCAGCCGTCGACGGTCCACAGGGCGGTCCGCACCCCGTCGATCCAGCCCGGGAGATCGAGTCCCTCGTGCGCGACGCGCCCGTTGGCAGCCACCCACTCGCAGGCCACGAAGTCGAGCAACTCCGGCCAGTCCTCGGCCTCGGGCACCCGTCCGAAGAGCGCTTGTGCGGCCAGCGCCAGCTCGTTCGCATCAGTCTGTACGCGTGTCCAGAGCTCGGCGCGAAGGGCGGAAAGGGTGATTGGGGCTTGCTCCTGCACGCGAGCCTCGTATATACCGCGGCCACCGTGCGCACCCTCGCCCCCCTCCTCCTCCTGCTCGGCTGCAACCCCGACAACGAGCTGAACGTCGCCCAGCCCGAGATCGTCGTGGAACCTTCCACGATCGACATCGGCGAGACCGTGCTCAAGGAGTACACCGAGGTCACCGCCACGGTGCGCAACGACGGGCTCGGCACGCTCAAGATCACGTCGGCCGAGTGGGAAACGGGCTCTTCGCCCGACCTCGAGGTGGTTTCTTTCCCGACCGAACTCTCGTCGGGCGAGACCGGTGATCTCGTGATCCGGCACACCCCGGACATCGAAGAGCAGGACTGGGGCACGCTCACGCTGCTGAACAATCAGCCTGGCAAGGAACGTTTCCCGGTGACAGTGGGCGGCACCGGCACCAAGCCCTGCATCGACATCGATCCTGAGTTGCTCTACTTCGGCGCCGTCACGCCGGGCGAGAGTGTCACGAAGGAGTTCCAGGTGCGCGCGGGTTGCTCAGGCAGTCTACGCATCACCAACGCGGTCTACGCCGGCAACGAGGACGAGGCCTACGACGCCGAGATGCCCGAGGACTGGACGACGCCCTACTCCTTGCGCAATGGCATGGCTTTCACCGTTTCCGTCACCTTCACCCCGCCCGACGCCAACGAGTGGTCCGGCGAGCTCTGGTTCACCTCGAACGATCCGGAAGAGCCCACGGCGGCGGTGTCGCTCAAGGGCAACACGGTGGACGACCCGACGGAGAACGAGTGCCCCGTCGTGGAGATCACCGAGCCCGACGTGGGCGAGTACCTCATGGATGATCGCAACATCACCATGACCGGCGTGGTGTACGACGCCGACGAGGACCCCACCAACCTCGTCTGCGCGTGGTTCGCCGACAACGACAAGGTGTCCGACGCCACCGTCTTCGGCGAGGGCGACGTGGCCACCGCGTCGAAGCTGCCCGTCGGCACCATCGACCTCGAGCTGCGCTGCTTCGACAGCGAAGGCTGTGCCGGGGAAGACCACGTGACCGTGACCGTGTGGGACCACGAGGAACCGGTGCAGTACACGATCTCCGGCGGCAACACCATCTACGACTACTTTGGCGTCGACGACGACCTGCTCATCGAGCTCAACGGCGCCACGTTGTTCAACGACGACAATGACACCCAAGACAACCTGGCGCCCATCACCTTCGAGGCGATGGCGGGCGACGTGCTCCGGCTCGTCGCGGTCGACCAGAACGCCACCGAGGGCAAGATCCAGGCGACGACGCTGCACTGGGGCACGGGCGAGAGCCAAGATCTCAACAAGGAAGTTTGCGTCAGCTCGGACTTCGAGAACGCCTGCTACGACGGCACCTACAGCGGGCCATGGCCCAACGTGATGCTCGACGAGAACTATACGATTTCGATTCCGTAGCTTTCGGGTGGGTGGGGTCACGGGGGAGCGCTCGTTTTCGCCCCGAAGGAGCCGGAGGTTAAGGGTTAAGACTTGGCTCTTGACGAGTCAATTGCGGGTCCGTCTCGACGGCGACGAGCCGTCGGGCAGCGTCCAGCGACGTGCCGCCAGCGCGCCCTTCGACAGGTGCCAGGGCGTCGCTGGCGGTGGAGGCGGGCGGCGGGAATCGGCCGCGCGCCCTCGCCACCGGCGGACGTCGCAAGCCATCACTGGCTGAATCGGAATCGTCGTGAGCGCAAGACGGCTGGGCCGACACTTGCCGCGCCAACGCGATGCGGACTCAGGGATGGAGGTTCTGAAAGTTCAGCTTTGCCCGTGGATCGATGGCCGTCGGGTCCACCTGCGTCGTCGAGCCCGGGTTCCACGTGTCGACTCGATTGACCTGTACTTACGATGCGGGCGATTCGAGTCGTAGTCGCTGACGACGGGACACCAGGGCGTTCCCATTTGGCTCGAAGACCTCGTTGCCCGGCAGTTGCTTCGAGTAATGTATTGACGCGTCAATAGTTATCTCTTAACTCTTAACCTCCGGCACCGTGTACCGGCACCGTGTACGACGCCGCTCGCGACCATCCCCGCGATCTCCTCCACGGAAAACCCAAGCTCACCCAGGATCTCCCCCGTGTGCTCCCCGAGCGACGGCGGTGGCCTGTGCGCGACCATGGGCAACGGCGGCACCGGGAAGGTCCAGCCGCCGAGCTGGAATTGCCGTGCCTCCGGCATGGCGAGGCTCTCGGGAACGGTATTGGCTCTGCCCACTGGCACGCCGGCCGCGCCCAGCCGCGACGCCCAGTGCTCCACGCTGTCGGCCATCAGCTTGTCGGTGATCGCCGCGTCGAGCGCGTCGCGATGGGCCACGCGGGCGTGGATGTCGGCCCACTCCGGTCGCGACTCGAGCTGCAGCGCGTGGCGCAGCTTCTGCCACAGCCCCTCGTTGGCGCAGCAGATGGCCAGCCAGCCGTCGCGACAACGGTACAGGTTGTACGGGGCAATCGAGGGATGGGCGTTGCTCGGCTCCGGGGGGAGCTGTCCCGCGTTCTGCCAGGCCGAGGCGTAGTAGGCGAGCAGCGCGTGCTGCACGTCGAGCATGCGCACGTCCACCCGCTTGCCGCGGCCGGTGGCACCGCGCTCGAGCAAGGCGAACAACACGGCTTGGACCGCGGTCATCGCGCTGGCGAGGTCGGCGATCGAGGGGCCCGCCTTGCGCGGGGGATGACCGGTGAGGGTGGCGATGCCCCCGACGCTCTGCAAGACCAGGTCGTAGCCGGCCAGGTCGTTGCCGGGACCGAGCGCGGAGATGGTCACCCAGACGGTCTTGTCGGTCGCGACCGCGTCGTAGCCGAGGCCCAGCCGCTCCATCACCCCGGGCCGGAAGTTCTCGACTACCACATCTGCCGTCGCGACAAGTTGTGCGGCGAGGGCTCGTCCCTCGGGGTGCTTCAGGTCGAGGGCAATGCTGCGCTTGTTACGATTGGTGCACGCGAAGTACACGCTCTGTCCGTTGACTAGCGGCAGGAAACGCCGCGTCTCGTCGCCGTCGAGCGCCTCAATTTTCACCACGTCGAAGCCCTGATCGCCGAGCACCTGCGTGGCCCATGGCCCCGCCAGCACCCGCGTGAAGTCGACCACCCGGTACATGAGCAGCGCCTAACGCCCGTACCAGCGGCCCACCGCGTGCCTCTCGGCCACGCCAATCAGTGCGTGCAGGATGAGCGCCAGCGCCGCCGCCGCGAAGATGGCCGCGAAGCAGAGCCCGAGGTTCGCCGAGCGCGCGGCGTACACCACGAGGTAGCCGAGCGATACCGGGAAGCCGTTGCTCCCAACGAACTCGCCGACGATGGCGCCGATGACGGCGAGCCCGGCCGCCGTGCGTAGGCCGGAGAGCAGCACGGGCAGCGCGGCCGGCAGGCGCAGGCGCCAGAGCTCCGCTGATCGCGAGGCGCGGTACAGCGCGAAGAGGTCGACGAGGTCTTGCGACGGCGCGCGCAGGCCCGTGGCGCAGGCGGAGTACACTGGGAAGAAAGCGGCGATAGCCCCGGTGACGGTCGCCACGCCGGTGCCGTAGCCGAGCCACACGACGAGCAATGGCGCGATGGCGACGATGGGCACCACCTGCACCAGGACCGTGTAGGGCAAGAGCGCACGACCCGCCGCGGGGCTCCACCAGGAGAGAACCGCCGTCGCGACACCGAGCAGAGTTGCCATGCAAAGCGCCAAGAGTGTCGCGAGCGATGTATACGTGGCAGCCTCGACGAGGCGCCCGGACTGCTGCACGCTGGCGGCGAGCACCTCGGGCGGGGAGGGGAGGAGGAGTGGGCCGACCCAGACCGCGAGTCCCCACCAGGTACCGAGCCCGCCAAGGAGCGCGAGCATTGTGTATCTCACGACGCGACCGCCTCGACGCGCGCCACCACCTCGGCCACCGCCGCCGGCCCCCGGGGGCGCGGGGCGGGCAGCGGCAGATCCAGCACCACGCGCAGCGGTGGACCATCGACCACGACCACACGATCGGCGAGCCGGGCCGCGTCGGCGAGATCGTGGGTGACCATCACCACCGTCACCTCGGGCAAGAGCGACGCGATGATCGCCGCGAGATCCCGCCGGGTGACACCGTCGAGCGCCGCGAAGGGTTCGTCGAGGAAGAGCACATCCGGTCGCGACACTAGTGCGCGCGCGAGCGACGCCCGCATGCGCTGCCCGCCCGAGAGTTCCCCGGGCAGCTTCTCGGCGTGCTCGGCGAGGCCGACCCGGGCGATGACCCCGTGGATGGACTCGGTATCGAGCCCGAGCTGTCCCGGAAGCGCCACGTTCTCTCGGAGGCTCCGCCACGGTAGGAGCGCCGGGTCCTGGAAGACGAACCCCCGTCGCGACGGGACGCCGCTCACCACGCCCTGGTCGGGCACCCTCACGCCGGCCAGCAAGCGCAAGAGTGAAGACTTGCCGCAGCCAGAGCGGCCGACGATGGCGCTGAGCTGGCCACGGGGGAGGTCGAGGTCGAAGGCCGCGATCACCGGGCTCCCACCGGGCGACCAGCCGAGCCCCCGCGCCACCATCAACCGAACAGCCCCTCGCTCGCGTCGCCGCGCAGGGCGAGCGTCTCGATCGTGCCTGCGCTCTCGGCGCCGCGCATCTCCATGCACATCTGCCGGGCGCGCAAGCGCACCGCCACCGGGCCGCCCAGCTCGGCGTGCAGGTAGTCGGCGAGCTGCGCGCCAAGGCGCTCCTGCAGTTGAGGCTGCCGCGACAGGTGTTTGAGCGCGCGGGCCACGCCGCCAAGGCCGGCGATCCGTCCCCAGGCTCCAGGAAGGTAGGCCACGTCGGCGGTGCCGTGGAACGGGAGGAGATGGTGCGCGCAGAGGCTGTGGAACGGCAGATCCCGAAACATGACACGGTCGCGACCGGGCGCCACGAAGGTGTCGAGCTTTGGCGGCGCTCCCTTGGGCGCGTACTCGCGGAGGACCTCCGCGAAGCGCGCGGCGGTGTCGCTGCACTCGGGGTCGTCGAGGAAGCCAAGCTCGCCGAGCAGTGCCTCCAGTCCCTTGCGCTTCACGGTCGCGACTCGACAACAATACTGTCGCCCACCCGCACGTCGCCGCTCTGCACCACGCGAAGGTGTACCCCTCGGAGCTGTCTCGGCTCCCAGTCCGCGCGCATCGTGAGCGCCCACGCGTCGCGACCCACGCGCACCTCGAACTTCGAACAGCCCCGGTGGGGCTTGTTCGTGACCTCGACGCGCGCGCTGCCCACCCGCAGGCGGGTGCCTGCCGGGAGGTTGTCGCGACTGGTATCGAGTTCGATGAAGAGGTTGTCGCCCAGGATCTCGTAGTCCTCGTCCTGCCGCAAGAGCCGCGCCACGTCGGCGCGCATGGCGGTCACCTGGGCGGCGAACTTGGGCAGGCTGCCCAGCGCCCAGCGGTCGCCCAGCGTGCCGCCTTCAACGTCGAGGTGTACCACCTCGGGACAGGCGCGGCGTTCGCCCGGCAACCGCTGGACCACTCTCACCACGCGACCGGTGTCGCGCGGAACGGTGAGCTGGGCCAGCTCCCGCTCTAGGCGGGCGGTATTGAGGTGAGGGGGCATGGGGCCGGGAGGTTAACGCTCGCCGCTTCCTGGAGACGGTGATGCCCACCCCCGACGCTGGCCCTGGCGCGCGCGCGCTGCACGATGCGCTCCGCGCCCTTCAATCCGGCGACATGGACACCGCCCACGCGCGCGGGAGCGTTGCCCTCGACGCGTTCGGCACGGCGGGCGACCGCACCGGCACCGCCGCCGCGCACCAGGTGCTGGCGATCACCTCGCTGGCAGCGGGTCGTCCCGACGACTCGCTCGCCCACGTTGATGCCGCGATCCCGCTGAGGGAGAGCACGGGCGACACCGAGGGGCTCTCCTCGCTCTGGCAGGAGCGCATGGAGCTCTGCTTGCGGATGGGGCGGATCGACGAGGCCCGGCGCTCCGCCGAGGCCCAGGCCCAGGCCGCCGCGCGCGGTACCGACAAGGAGGGGCACGCCCACGCGCTCCACCAGCTAGCGCAGATCCTCCTGCAGAGCGGCGACGACGGCGGCGCCGAGGTGGCGGTGAACGAGGCCCTCTACCTGCTCGACCCCGGGACCATGGCCCGCGCACGCTCGGCGCTGCACCTGATTTACAGCAACATCTGGCTGGTCCGCGGCAACGCCGACCGGGCGCTCGACCAGGCGCGCCAGGGGCTGCAGATGGGTCGCGCCGCCAAGAACCGCGTGGCGGAGATCGACGCGCTGCACCAGTGCGGCGTGGTGCACGCGGCGGCGGGCGAACACCCGGCCGCCCGGCGGGCGCTCGAGGAGGCGCTCGTGGGGCGCGAGCTCTTGAAGGACCACGAGGGCAAGGCCAACGTCCTGCGTGAACTCGCGGGTGTGGAGATGGCGCTCGGCGAGGGACAGGAGGCCCTCAGCCACCTGCGCTACGCGGTGCGGACCTTGCGGGAAACCGGCAATGTCCTCGGTGAGATCGCGATGCTGCAGACATTGGCAGAGACCGCCGACCACTTCCAGCAGCCCGCCGAGGCCACGGCAGCGGCGCGCGAGCTGGTCGACGCGGCAGGGCGCGTGGGCGACCGCGAGGCGGTTGCTGGCGCCTACTTCATGCTCGCCACCCGCCAGGCGGGGCTCGGCGAGCTCGGCGAGGCGGCCGAGTCCTTCCGCACCGCCAACGAGATCCAGGAGGTGCTCGGCCTGCCCCACGAGGCGGCGGTGAGCCAGGGCATGCTCGGCCAGGTGCTGGTCGCCGGTGGCAACGTGCCGGAGGGCGTTGCGCTCATGCGGGCCGCACTATCGAGGTTAGAAGCGCTCAACTCCGAGGCCGCCGACACGCTGCGCGCGGTGCTCGAGGAGGTGGCGCCTTGAGCGGCTTGCGACGTGCGCGCGGGTACTCACCCATGTCGGCCACCCCCGAGTCGTCGGCGGTGCTAGCCGACGTGCTCGCCACCATCCGCGCCTGCGTGGCGCGCGGTGGCACGCCCGTGGTGGGATTCGACCTCGACGGCTGCGTTTTCGACACGCGTCCCCGTCAGGTCCACATCTTCCGGGAGCTCGCGTCGCGACGCGGTTTCGACGCGCTCTACCGAGTGGAGGTGGAGCACTTCAAGGACTGGTCCCTCGCCAACTCGATGCGAAACGCGGGTCTGGCCGAGGCATTCATCGCTGCTCACGAGCCCGAGGTGCGGCAGTGGTGGGCGAGCCACTTCTTCACCACCGAGTACGTGCTCTACGACCACGCGATGCCGGGCGCGGTGAGCTTCTGCCGAGCCTGCGCCGATGCCGGCGCGATTGTCATTTACCTGACCGGTCGCGACATCAAGATGCGGGCGGGCACCGAGGAGGCGCTGCGTCGCTTCGGCTTCCCCTACGACGACGTGTCGGCGGTGCTCATCACCAAGCCCACTTTCGAGATGGACGACACCGCGTTCAAGGAGAGCGCGCTCGAGGCCATCGCCGCACGCGGCGAGGTTGTGTCGTACTTCGACAACGAACCCGCCAACGTGAACCTCTTCCACGAGCGGCACCCCGCCGCGAAGGTGGTTTTCGTCGAGACCGATCACTCGCCCCGGCCGGTGGAGCCGGTCGAGGCGATCCCTTGGATTCGTAGCTTCCTGCTGGTCTAGGGGCCGATCCAGCGGCAGAGCGAGCGAACCATGGTGCCGGTGCCGCCGGGGCAGTAGTGCATGAGCGTGCTGTCGAGGAAGGCCGGGCCCGCGATGTCGAGGTGCGCCCACTTCTTGGTGGTGACGAAATCGCTGAGGAAGAGCGCGGCGGTGATGCTGCCGCCGTTGCGCCCGCCGGTGTTCTTCGTCTCGCCCCACTCCGCCTTGATCTTGTCGCGGTAGAGGTCGGGGAGGGGCATGCGCCAGGCGGCCTCGCCGCTCTCGCCCGCCGCCGCGAGGAGCTCGGCGCTGAGGCTGTCTTCCCGGCTGTAGAGCGCGGTGTACCACTCGCCGAGCGCCACCACTGCGGCGCCGGTCAGGGTGGCGAGATCGACCACCACGTCGGGGTTGAGTTGGCTCGCGTAGGCTAGGCAATCGGCGAGGACGAGGCGTCCCTCGGCGTCGGTGTTGTGGATTTCCACGCGTTTGCCGCTGTACATCTTGAGGATGTCCCCGAGTTTGTAGCTCTTTCCGCTCGGCATGTTCTCCACGGCGCCGAAGATGGCATCGATCTTGACACTCGGGTTGAGCATCGACACCGCCTTCATCGTGCCGATCACCGCCGCCGCGCCGGCCATGTCACAACGCATCGTCATCATGCCGTCGCTCGGCTTGAGGGAGAGGCCGCCCGAGTCGAAGGTGACGCCCTTGCCTACCAGCGCGATGTGTCGCGTGGCCGGGCCGACCGGGGTGTAGCTCATGTGCACGAACCTCGGGGGACGGTCGGAGCCCTGGCCCACGCCCGAGATGCCGCCCATGCCCGCGTCGCGAATCTTGGTCTCGTCCCACACCTTCACGCTGATGCGCTCACCCGCGAGGCCCTCCGCCACCTTGGCGATGCTCTCGGGGTACACCTCGGCGGCCGGCTCGTTCACGAGGTCCCGGGCTAGCGTTTGCCCCGCCACCAGCGCCTCGGCGTGGCTCACCGCTGCGGCGTCCTCCGCGACCCCGACGAGGCTGAGCGTGCGACAAGCGGCCTTGCGCTGGGCCTCGGGTTTGTACTTGTCGAACCGGTAGTTGCCCTCGGAGAAGGCCTCGATGCACAGCGAGATCTCGCGCCCGGCAAGCGGCGAGCAGGGGAAGAAGAGGGCCACCGACTTGGCGCTCTTGTTGCGGGACTGGAAGCCCGCCACGCCCGAGGCCGCGCGGAGATCGTTCGCGGTGCCGGCGCCGCAGCCGACCAGCAGGAGCCGCTTCGCAGCCACGCGGCCGAGGGACGGCACGAGGAAGCTCCCGTTCACACGCCCGTCGAAGTTCTCATCGGCGCAGGCGGCGGCGAGCGTGCCTGCGAATTGACTGGGACCGTCGATGTCGGCGAGGGCGAGCGCGAGCTTGCCCTGCGGGACGACAAGCACCAGGATGTCGGCGGCCACGGCGGCCACCGGGCTGTTCACGAAGACGATGGACATTTCAGCTCCGCAGGGCGAGGTAGGCAACGAGCAGGATGGCGAAGGTGACGCCGATTCCCGACATGATCAGCACGTAGGGATCGCCTTTCACCGAGGCGAGGAGGCGGTCGATGGGGCCCGGTTCGGCGTCGAGGTCGTCGTCGAGGTCGTCGCTCCGGTCGTGGCCCGGCGCGTCGACGCCGGGGGTGGAGGGGCGGTCGTCGCCGGACGGGTTGCCCCTGGGGATGGGCTCCATCGACCAGTTCTTGGGCAGCTTGGCTGGAGGATCGTCAGGGCTCGCCACAGTGGCGGCGTAGGGCGGGGCCACCGGTGCGGGCAGAGGCGAGGTGCCCGGCGAGGCGATCGGCGAGGCTACCGGGCGGCCGGGTTGGGCCGCGAGCGCAGCGGGTGCCTCGCTGCCCTCGGGCAAGATGGGCCGCGCGATGAACGCCGGGGTGGGCTCCGGATCGACCGGGAGCTCACGAGTGTTGCCGCCGCGGAAGGGCTCGGCCATGCGCGGCGGCATCGAGCCGGGGCGCGAGCCGAGCAGGCCAGGGATGGTGTCGAGAGCGGCGGCGCGGCTCGCCAGCGGCGGCGCGCCCACCGGACCGAGCGGCTGGGGACGCGGCGCGGAGGATCGAGGAGGCGGCGCCGGCGCGACGACGGGCTGCGCGCTCGGCGCCGGGGGCGCCACGGAGGCTGACGTCGGCGTCGCGACCGTTGGGGTGATCGGGGTCGGGGTCGCGACGGGGGTTGGCGACGGATCGGAGAATCCGGTCGTTGTGCGTGGTGTCGTGAGGCCCGTCGTTTCGCGCGTGAAGGCCAGCGCCGCCTCGCGCGGCGGCTCCGGGGGCGGGACCCAGCCGGGCGCAGCGCGCACCTCGATCTCGGTTTCAGCGGTTGCCGGGGGCTGGCCGCTGTCGCGGATGGCGAAGGCCACCCGCACCCGGTAGCGACCCGGGACCAAGCTGGCCCCGGCCTGGCCGCCAACCTTGAACGCGAAGCGGTAACGACCGGTGGGGTGTTTGTCGCTGGTGTAGCCCAGTTCCAGGTTCTTCAGGCGCTCGTCGGTGCCCGCGTCGAAGACTGCGATGCCGACGCCGATCTCCTCGTTGCCCTCCACGCCGACGCTGGCGCCCACCGTGCAGGAGAATGCGACCACCTCGTCGGTGTCAAACCAGGGCTTGCTTGCGGGACGGTCGTGCATCACCTTGCCCACCTGCGTGACTTGCGGGCGGATCAAGGCAGCGATCTCGTCGAGTCGCTGCGCGAACTCGTCGAGGCGGGCGAAGCGGTAGGGCGGCGACGGGCTGGTCTCGAGCGATAGCGAGCGAGACAACAACACCCCCACGCGCTCCGAGAGGCGCCCGTGGAAGCGCGGATTGCTGTCTTCCGCCTTCATGCGGTCGATGGCCTTGTCCTTCAGCGCGCCGACGAGGTGTTTGTCGAGCCCGCGGCGCGGGAACTCGGCCTCGCCCGCCATCACGCCACGCCACAGGATTGCGGCCAGCGCCCAGGTGTCGACCACGGGGGCCCAGTTGTTTTCATGGCCGGCCGCGATCTCTGGCGGGAAGTGCGCCGCGGGAGAGTCTGCAACGGGTGCTCCGCCCAGAGGTCCGAGCGCGACGGCGGCCTGCGCCAACGCGGCGATGTTGCGTCGGACAGCCGACGTGGCCACGTCGGAGAGCACGACATCGCCCCGCTCGTTGAACAGGATGTTGCTCGGCCGGAGGTTGCCGTGCACGCCGGAGCCCACCGCAGGATTCTGCGCCAGCTGGCGAACTTGCCGGGCCACGGCGACGAGCACGTCGACCACGGCGCTCACAGGCATCCCCTCGCGCAGGCGGCGCTCGAGGCTGTCGGCCATGCGTGGCAACAACAAGGCCGGTTGCCCATCGGGCGTGGTGAACCGCGCCTCGAGCTTGGGTAGGCACGGCACCTGGCCCTGCTCGTAGAGCCGCGCTTGCTCCATCAGGCACTCGCGGGCCGCGGCGAAGAAGCTCTCGGGCGCGGGGGCGTCGGCGCGGAGGTCGCCCGGGGCCAGGGGCACCTTCAGGACGAAAAGCTGGTCGTTCGACTCGCGGCGGACAAGGAAGCTCTTTCCCCACAGGCCGGAGCCCAGGAGGTTGCCGACCTGGTAGGCATTTCCTTGCCCATCTCGGACGGAGTCGCCCGTCTTCATCCCAAACCCAAAAGGTCGCGAAAACTAACGGCGGGAGGCGGATGGCGCCACGGCGAATCGACGGTCTCGCGATACGGGCGGCCCCGTGATTTTCCCCCCCGGCGGCCATCCCCCCTACGCGGTGATGCGCTGGTTGAACCGCGGGCTCGTCGAGCGTTTCGAGGCGGGGTTCGGGGCGCCCGAGGCGGCGCAGCGGGCTCGCCTCGCCGTCCTCCTCGCCGGAGCCGAGGGCAGCGACTTCGGGCGGGCGCACGGGCTCGCCCCCGGGATGACCCTCGAACAGTACCGGACCGCCGTCCCCCTGCGCCCCCACGCGGCGCTGAAGCCCTGGCTCGACCGGGTGGAAGGCAACGAACCCAGGGTGCTCACTCGCCACCGAGTCACCCAGATGGTGCAGACCTCCGGCACCTCGGGGGCGCCGAAGCGCCTGCCCGTTACCGGCCCCTGGGCCGAGAGCGTCGCGGCGGCCCAGCGGCTGTGGGTGCTCGGGCTCCTCCGCGACGACGAGAAGCTCGCCAGCGGCTCGGCCTTGTCCATCGTGTCACCTGCCGTCACGACGACGACAGCCGGGGGCCTCCCGGTAGGGAGCAACACCGGTCGCATGTTTCTCGCCCAGCCCTGGTGGGTGCGCCGGCGAGCCCCGGTCCCCTACGAGGTGTACGGGATCGAGGATGTTCAAACAAGACAGTACGCCGTTCTCCGTCACGCGCTGGCCGCCGACGTCCGTAGCTGGACGGCGGCCAACCCCTCCTCCATTCTCCTCTACATGCGACGAATGCGCGAAGACTGGGCCGAGTTGCAGCGCGACCTCGCCGATGGTACGATGTCGCGACTCGGACAGCACGGTCTCGCGCGGCGGCGCCTGGCCGACGAGCCCCGTTTGCCCTGGAACCTGCGACGCGTGAACACCTGGAAGGGGGGCCCCGCCGCGTTCTTCGTGGCGCGCGTCCCGGCGGCGCTGGGCATGGACGTCCCGATCCGCGAGGCCGGGGTCACCGCCTCCGAGGGCTTCTTCGCCACCCCCGTCGACGACGGCGACCCGGTGGCCTTCCTGGACGGGCATCTCCTTGAGTTCGTGGGCGACGACGGCCAGCCCCGCTGGGCCTGGGAGCTAGAGGCCGGTCGCGAGTATCGCCTCGTCGCGAGCACGGAGGCGGGCCTGTACCGCTACGATCTGGGCGACATCGTGCGCGTGACCGGCTTCGTGGGACGGGCGCCGCGGCTGGTTTTCGTGCGCCGTGCCGGCAACGAGCTCTCTGCCGTGGGCGAGCGGGTGACGGAGGCGCAGCTCTTGGCCGCGGCCACGGCGCTCGGGCTCTCCGCCCTCTCGGCCTCGCTGCACTGGGCCGAGGTCCCCTGGCTGCGGGTGGCCTATGTCGGGCCCACGGAGGTGACACCGGACGTTCTCGACCGTGCGCTACGGGCGGAGAACCTGGAGTATGACGACCGCCGCGCCACCGGTCGGCTGGCGGCGCCGATGCTGTCGCGCCTCGGCGACGCCGCATTCGCGGGCTGGCGAGCCCGTCGCGTGGCGGAAGGGGCGCCCGAGGCACAGGTGAAAGACCCGGTCATCCTCTCGCCCGAGCGCTGGGACGAGCTGATTAACTTCGGTGCCCCCTGATGGCCCTCCAGCTCGCTGTACTCGGCATCGCCCTCTTCTGGCTCGGCGTGTTTGCGCGCGTGCGAAAAGGACGCGCGGACACGCGCTACCGCCTCGGGACGGACGCCCCCGTGGAGCTGAGCCTTCCGCGCCTCGCGGTCGTCGTTCCCGCTCGTGATGAAGCAAGGAACATCGCTGAATGTATCGCGTGTATCAATGCCTCTACGCACCCGACGCTCGACGTGCTCGTCTTCGACGACGGTAGTCGCGACGGAACGGGCGAATTGGCGCGCGTCGCCGGCGCGCGGGTCGTCGAGGGGGGCGATGCGCCGCTACCGCCGGGCTGGAAGGGCAAGCCCTGGGCCTTGCGCCGCGCAGTGGACCACGTCGATGCCGACTGGATCGTGTTCATCGACGCGGACGTGCGGCTGCACCCGGGGGCGCTGGCGCGTGTCCACAGCTACGCCCTGCGCGAGCAGTGCGACCTGGTCTCAGGATTTGGCAAATTACTCATGGGCAGCTTCTGGGAGAAGGTGATCCAGCCCTCGGTGGGCGGGCTCATCATCGCGGGGAACGACCTCGCCGTCGTGAACGACCCCGAGCGCCCCGACAAGGCCATCGCCAACGGGCAGCTCATCCTCGTGCGTCGCGAGGCCTATGCGAGCGTAGGCGGCCACGAGGCAGTGAAAGACGACATCCTCGACGACATCGGCCTCGCCCTCGCCTTCACCGGCAGCGGGCTGCGCGCCCGATGCCTGTTCATGCGGGAGCTCTTCAGCTGTCGCATGTACACGGGGCTCGGTGAGCTCTGGCACGGCTGGACCAAGAACCTTTTCCCGGGCATGCGCTACCGGCTCGACGTCGTGGCCATCGTGGTGGGGATGGTGTGTTTCGAGTTCCTCTCCCCCTACGCCATTGCCGCCTACGCGCTCGCGACGTTGAACCTGGGGCTGGTCGTGACTTCGCTCACGCTCCTGGCGCTCATCCATGCGGTGCGTGCCTACATGGACCGCCTCTTCGAGCAAGACCTACGCTACGGCCTCTTGCAGCCGGTCGGGGCGTTCATGCTCCTTGGCCTCTTGCTCGACAGCGTGCGTCGGACGCGGGCGGGGACGAGGACGTGGAAGGGCCGCGTATACTAGCGGCCGAGCAACAACCTCACCGCCTCGTCAGCCTGCGTCTCGTCGCGATTGAGCACCGTGTGGAGCGCCTCGCCGTAGTCGTAGACGCTCATGAAGTCGGCGTGGCTCTCGTACTGGTAGAGCAGGTCGACGTTGGTGTCCTGGGGCACCAGCGGGTCGGCCGAGGAGTACCACACGCCCAGCGGGTAGCTCAGCCCCTCGTTGTTCAGCGCATTGTTGAGGCTGTAGAAGTAGATGGTCCCCTCGATGTCGTCGCGCTGGTTGGGGTTGACGTCGTCGCTGCGGATGTCGCCATACACGAGGCCGTCGCCGTCGTCGTCGTCGTGATCTGGGTAGATCCGTGCCAGCCCGTCGTTGATCTCCTTGAAAAGCTCGTCGTGCGTCGTGATGCGCCAGAGGTTGTCCATGTGGCTGTCTACCACCATGCCCTTGATCACCGCCGCGTCCTGGTTGGGCACGTCGTTGAGCAAGTCGCGGGCGCGCAGCTCGGCGGCGGCTCGGCCGCCCTCGCCCAGGCCCACGATGTACACGCCGGAGGCATCGAGCGAAATCGGAAGTGCGTCGAGGCCGAGCTCCGTGCGTTTATCGGTCGCGATGTCGGGATCGGGGTTGGCGATCGCCGTCATGACCCAGGCGAGGTAACGACCGTCGCGGTGCACGCCGCCGTCGGCCTCCCAGTTGTTGTTGCGGGCGCCGGTCTCGTTGTGCCAGAGGTCGGCCCAGCAGTTGGCCGGGTACATGGTGAACGCGCCGGCATCGGCCAGCTTGGCGGGGAGGATGCCGAGGTTGGTCTCGGTCGGGTCGATGCTCTCGTCGAGGAGGCCCAGCGTCTCGAACACCCTGTCGGCGGCCCAGTCGGAAGAAAAACGGTTCTCGCCCGAGTAGAAGATAGCCTCGGCCGAGTCGAAGGCGGGAACGGACCCGTCGGCGCGGCTCTCCACGTAGTCGAAGACGCCGGCGTGGAAGAAGATCACGATGGGCGCGGCCACGGAGGCGTCGAGATCCTCGGCGTAGACAGCGTAGAAGGTTGCGGGTTCGCCGTCCGGGCAGGTGAGGCCCTCGTAGTGAAAGGGCTGCAGCACGAGATCGTCGCGCTCGGTGTACTCGTTCTGGAAGCTGATCTTCTCGATGGTGAGAGGATCGACACCAGGCGTGAAACAGGCGACGAGGGCAAGGAGGATCGGCAAGGGCGCTCCGCGTCGCTACTATAGCTCCTGTGCGCACCGCAGGCCGCAGGGGGCGGCGACGGGGCCGCCGGCGACGAGGCCAGGCTCGCCCCCGAGGAGCTGCCCGTCGTCGGTCCATTGCCAGATCGCACAGCCGAGGTCGAAGAAACCGTGCTTGTTCGGCGGGAGCAACGCCACCTCCGGCACCTCCCCGTAGCGGAGGGGCGCGGCGACACCCAGCGCGGGGTCGGCTTGCTCCCCCCAGGGGTATCGACCGGTGCCCCAGGCGGCCCGGAGCTCGGCCACGGTGGGGAGGCGTTTTCCGGCGGCGCGAGCCCAGGCGGCCGCCTCGGCGTGCTCGATCCCGGTGCGGGCCACCCACGGGTCGAGATCCTGGGGGAGGGTGCCGGGTTTGACGCGTAGCCAGCGGTCGAAGCTCACGGGGAGCACGTCGAGCAGGACGTCGGCGCGGCCCGGCACCAGCGCCATGAGCGGGTGTTGTCCGGTCGGGTTGACGAGGCCGCGCGCACGGCTGTCGGCCAGGTCTACGACGGGATCCTCCACCCGAACCGTCACGTCGGCCCGGGTGACACGTCCACGGGCATCCACCGCGGAGCGTGCCGACAGCACTCGCCAGGTGGCGTCGGCCGGTGAACGGTTGTGCGTGGCGAGCGCGCGGGCGATCGCGTGGCGGACGGAGATGGCGCTCGAATGGACGACGGACACGGTCTTGACCTGTCCCTAGCCTACCTGAGGTTAGATAGCTCCGCCCTCATGCGCTGGCGCCTCGTGGATGCCATCGACGAACTCGATCGCGATCGCTTCGCGGCGGGCCGGGTTTCTTTCTCCCCGGACGCCGAGTTCTTCATCGACCACTTCCCGGGTTTTCCGGTGGTTCCTGGCGTTTTATTGCAGGAGGCGATGGCCCAGCTCGCGGGCAAGCTCATCGGCTACTCGGTGCGTCTCAACCGCGGCGACTGGCCCTTCCCCATCCTCTCGATGATGCAGGGGGTGAAGTTTCGCAAGTTCGTCAGGCCCGGCGAGGAAGTGCGACTCGAGGCACGCCTGGTGGCGCTCCGCGACGAGAGCGCTATCGTCGATGTCTGCGCGTGGGTCGGCGGCCGCCGGGTGGCCCAGGCCGAGCAGACCTTCGTGTTCAACGCCGTGCCGCTCGCCTCGACCGACGAGGCCGACACCCTGGAGCGCCTCGAGCGCGCCGAGCTGCGGCGGCTGTGGGCGGGATACCCAGGTGACTGAGCGAATCGTCGTCACCGGTATCGGCATGGTGACGCCTCTCGGTGTGGACACCACGCGCTCCTGGGCGGGCGTACTCGAGGCGCGAAACGGCATCGGCCCCATCCGTCGGTTCGACCCGTCAGGTTTTCCGGTACGTTTCGCCGCCGAGGCGCCCGTCGGCGGTGATGGCCCCGAGCTCAAGGCCCGGCTGGTTGAGCTGGCGCTCGAGGAGGCGCTCGCCCAGTCCCAGCTCGACGGCGCCTACGAGCCCACCCGCCTGGGCACCTGCCTGGGCAGCGAGGCCTGCCGCCCACCCTGGGACTGGCTATGGCGTAAAGACCCTCCTTCCGAGGCAGAGATCCTCGCACTCGCACCCGATGCGCCCACCCGTCAGGCCGAGGCACGCACGGGCGCCCGGGGACCGCGAAGCACCGTCTCGACCGCCTGCACCTCGTCGTCACAGGCGATCGGCGAGGCGATGCTGCGCATTCGGCGAGGCGAGGCCGACGCGATGGTCTGCGGCGGCGTCGATGCCCTCTCCGACCCCCTCATGGTGGTCGGTTTCGCCAAGCTCGGTGCCCTGTCCACCCGAAACGACGCGCCGGAGCGAGCCTCGCGGCCCTTCGACCGGCATCGCGACGGGTTCGTGCTCGGCGAGGGCGCGGGCTTCCTCGTGCTCGAGCGTGAGAGCACGGCCTCGCGGCGCGGCGCCCCCGTGCTCGCCGTGGCCGAGGGCTGGGGTTGTTCCTGCAATGCCTGGCGGATCACCGACAGCCCACCGGATGGCCGGGGCGCGGCCGACGCGATGGCCATGGCGCTGGCCGACGCGGGACTCCGGGCCGAGGACATCGGCTACGTCAACGCGCACGGCACGTCCACCCAGCAAAACGACGCGTCGGAGTCGACGGCCATCCGCCGTGTGCTGGGCAACGTGCCCGTGTCGAGCACCAAGGGGATGATGGGGCACCTCGTGGCCGCCTGTGGGGCGGTGGAGGCGATCCTGTGCGTGCTGGCGCTGCGCGATGGGGTGATGCCCGGCTCGAGGAACCTGGACGATCCCGACCCGGCCTGCGATGTCAATTTAGTTCGTGTCGCGACACATGTATCACTGAGACATGCGCTGACCAACGCCTTCGGTTTCGGGGGCAGCAATGGGTCACTCGTCTTCGGAAAGGCCTAGTGCTCCTCTCGCTCGGACACGTGCTTCCGAGTGCACTTCGGCACAGTGATACACTGCGATACATGAGTGATACATGGGCGGGGACTGTAGATGGGCCCGACCTTGGTCCCTGGCTGAAGCGCAAGAAAGACGCCCGCCTCTTGCCGCGGGCGGCCCAGCTGGCGTTGCCGGCCGCTGGCCTCGCCATGATGGCGTTCTCGGGCGACCCCGAGTCGCTCGGTATCGTCGTGGCCGTGGGTCGGGAGCCGCCCGACGAGGGCGACGCCGAGGCCTCGCTCTCGGCGATGTGTCGCGACGGTGAGCTCGACCGCGAGGCCCTCGGCGGCGAGGGGCGGGCACTTTACCCGCCGCTCCTGCCCCTGCGCACCCTCCCCAACATGGTGCTCGCCCACGTGGCCATCGCCCACGGTATTCGCGGGGAGAACGCTGTTTTTGCGGGGGGTGAGGAGGCCGGGCGATACGCCTTCGAGGAGGCCTGCAACATGCTGCGCGAAGGGCGGGCCGATGCGGTGCTGGTGGGCGCCGCCTACTCGGCGGTCGACCTCGCGAGCGCGCGCGACAGGCTGCGACTGGGCCTGTCCGGACCTCCGGGCGAGGGCGCGGTCTTTGCCCTCCTCGCGGCGCCGATGAAGCTGCCGGCCGCGCGCACCCTTGGGCTCGGCGACCTCGGCCCCGTGACTGCGTTTACGGGCCTCTTGCCGGGCGACTAGTGGCCCAGCCGTGATAGTCGCCGCGGCGATGGCCAGCCGCGAGAGCGCCCGTCGATTCCAGTTCCTCCGCGAGATCGCCTCGGGCGGCTTCGGAAGCGTTTTCCTGGCCAAGGTGATGCACGCCGACGGTTTCTCGCGACTGGTGGCGATCAAGCTACTTCATCGTCGCTGGTCGGAGAACAAGGAGATCGCCCAGCGCATGCGCGACGAGGCGCGACTGCTCGGGTGGCTGCGTCATCGCAACATCGTCGACGTCATCGACCTCACCAGCATCGACGGCCGTGCCGCTGTCATCATGGAGTACCTGGAGGCGGTCGACCTCAAGTCGGTCGTGCAAGATCTCTCTGACCGGGGCGATCGCATCCCGCCCTACGCGGCGCTGGAGATCGTGTCCTTCGTGTCCAGCGCCCTCGATGCCGCCTACAACCGCCCGCCCTACGAGGGTGAGAAGCCGCTGCGGGTCATTCACCGCGACATCAAACCATCGAACATCATGGTCGACGAGTCCGGCACCGTCAAAGTGCTCGACTTCGGCGTGGCTCGAGGTGAATTTGAGAATCGCGAGAGCCACACCCAGGAATTGAACTTCGGTTCCGTCGAGTACATGCCCCCAGAGCGGCTCTTCTTCGAGCCGGAAACGGATCGAGCGGACGTGTACTCGCTCGGGGCCACCCTGTTCGAGTTCCTCGCGGGTGAGCGCCTGGGCAAGGCGAAGGGGCGTGGCGAGAAGCACGCCGCGTTCCTGGAGGACCGGCTGTCCTACCTGGCAGCACGTTGCCCCCTGCCGAACCCCCAGAGTGGCGACCTCGCGAAGTTCATTCGCGATATGTGTGCCTATAACGCTGATAATAGGCCTTCGGCGGAATCGTTGGTGCTCCGCGCCCGCCAGCTCGCTCGCCAGATGCCCGGGCCCGCTCTCGCGGAGTTCGCGGAGCAGGTGGTGAAGCCGCTCGTCGCGGCGCAGTCCCGTGCTCCCCGGGAGCCGAATCCGCTCACCGAGAAGGTCCTGCCCGAAGACAGCACGCTCTTCGGCTCGGGCGAGATGGTCGACCGCTCGGGCGGGGCCGTCGGCGGTGGCGACGCACCGCCGGCCCCGTCATCGGGCGCGAGCGTCCTTCAGACCTCCGGTTCATCGGCGTCGAGCTCGGCGCCGGCGCTCTCCCTCGCCACCGGAAGCGCGCCAGCGGAGGGCATGGTGGCCGAGGTGCCCCGAGACGACGCCCGCTGGGATGCGTTGCGGAAGGCGGCTCTGGCCGAGATGGCGGTGTCCGAGGCGCCGCCGGTCCTGGCGCCCTCGTTCGGCCCGTCTCTCGCGACGGCCCAGGCGCTCGACCCCGCGCTGGTCGACGGCTACGACGACGAGCCGACGCGAATCGGGGCCTTGCCTTCGAACATCGCGGTGGTGGCCAAGGCCCCGGTCGCGGAACCGATCCCGGTGCGCACCTCCACCTCGCCCGAGAGCACCCGGGGCAAGTCACCGGGCATCTCGCCCATGATCGCCGCGGCGCCGCCCCCGGTCGACGACCTCTCCTCCGAGGAGATGCCCTTCCTAGCGCCACCGCCGGGAACCGGTGGTATCTCGGCACCCATGCCCCGCGCGCTCGCCGTGTCGGCGTCGCGGGAGCGGACGGTCCCGGGCGGCGCTGCAGCGTCGCCCGTCGAGGCGGCGGCGGTGCCGAGTTTGCCGGAGCCGCTTCCCATCATCTCGGCTCCGGGCGGCTACTCGGGACTCGATCCCATCTCGGCCGAGGTGGCGGTGGGGCCGGCCGAGGCGCTGGATCTCGACGCATCGCCCTCGGCCGAGGTGCCCGCGCCGCCACCGGTCGACCCGCCACCACCGGCCGCGTTCACCTTCGTTCCCGAGGCCCCGCCGAGCGGCCTGGCGAGCGCGAGCATGACGATGGTGCCGCTCGATGATGGCGACCCGGAGGGCGCGCCCACGACGGTGCTGCCCGTCTCGGCGCCCCCGCCTGTGGAAACCATGGCCCCGGTCGGCACGATGCCGCCCTCGTCGGCCACCATGGTTCCCGACGCCGACTTCGAGCCCGCGCCCGCCCCGGCGAAGCCGGCTGCCGCGTCGGCGCCCGCCCCGGCCGCTAAGGCGTCGGTCCCCGCAGTGAAGCCGGCCCCGGTGAAGTCGGCGTCGGCCCGCCCTTCCAGCCCCCGGCCGGCCGCACCCGCACCCGTACCCGCGTCTGCCAACGCCGCTCCTGCACGCCCGGCACGGCCCCCCGAGCCTCGATCCGTGACCGAGGACCCGCCGCCCGAGGACCCGAAGAGCTCCTCGATGATGTTGATCCTGGGCGGCGCCGCCGTCGTCGGGGTGCTCGGAGGCTTGCTGATCGCGGCGATGGTCCTCGGGTACACCTGGTACACCGCCCGCGAGGCCCCCTCGGCCCCCCCGGTGGCATCGGCCCCGGCCGCTGCGCCCGCCACGGCACCCGCGGTGGCCCCCGCGCCCGCCGCAGGTCCCGACGACGTCACCTTCGTGTCCGCCGCGGCCGACACGCTGAAGGTCACCGCTTCCTGTGGTGGGAAAGACACCACCGGCGCGGGGTCGGTGGTGGTGGCTGGCCCCGTGTCGGGGCCCTGTGTCGTGAAACTGGTCAAGAAGGACCGGAGCCGGGTGATCGCGGAGGTGGCGTCGCCCTCGGCGGGCACGTACACCTGCTTCGCGGGCGACGCGAAAGCCTGCGTACACTGAGTCGTGACGCCCGTCGCCATCACAGCCACCGCGGTCGTTTCTGCCGGGCGGCCTGACCGGTACCACGGCCAACCCGACGCCGACGGCTTGGTTCTCGGAGTTCCGGCAGTGGCGCGAGTGCAGGGCATCGAGGACGACCCGGACTTTCCCGACGACCGCAAGGGCAGCCTGGCTAGCGCGGCCCTCGCGCAGCTGTCGCGACCCGAGGGCGCGCGCGTTGGACTGTTCCTCGGCACCGGCCTCTCCTCGCTCACGCCGGCCGAGCTGGCCATCGACCTTTACCCCTACCTGCGTGACGGTCGTTTCGATCGCGCTGCCCTCGCGGCCGATCTCGATCCCACGCGCGCGGCGCCCCGACGCCACGAGCCCGACCGTGTCACCCGGGTGCTCGCCGCCCGGCTGGGCGCGATCCGTGCCGAGACCAACTTCTCGGCCTGCGCCGCCGCCGCGCAGTCCATCGGCGCCGCCGCGCGCGCGGTGGCGCGGGGCGACGTCGACGTGGCCTATGCTGGTGGCCACGATTCGATGTTGCACCCCATCGGCTACCTGTCCTTCGTGGTCCTGGGGGCGCTGTCATCCACGCGGGGTCGGCCCTTCGACCGCGCTCGCGACGGCTTCCTCATTGGCGAGGGCGCCGCCATCGTGCAAATCGAGCGCGAAGCCGACGCCCGCGCTCGCCGGGCGCCGATCCTCGCACGCCTGCTCGGCGCTGGGACCTCGGTCGACGCGCACAACGTCACCGCGCCCCACCCCGAGGGACGTGGCGCAGCGCTCGCGATGCGACGGGCCCTGCGCGACGCGGGGATCACCGCCGCCGACGTGGAGTATGTCAACGCGCACGGAACGGGCACGCCGGTGGGCGACATCGCCGAGTCGCTCGCGATCCACGAGGTGCTCGGCGAGGTGCCGGTGTCCTCCTTCAAGGGCGCGCTCGGCCACACCATCGCCGCCGCTGGCGCCGTGGAGCTGGCCTGGTGCGTGCGGATGATGGGGGAGGGGAAGACGTTCGGCACGGTCGGGCTCGAGACCGTAGACCCCGCCTTGCGTTGTCCAGTCTTGGCCCAGGACCTCGACCACGCGCCGCGGATCTTGGTGTCGAACAGCTTCGGCTTCGGCGGCCAGAACTGTGCCCTGGTGCTCGGGTGTTCCTAGGGGCGGTGGCCCTTGCATTCGCCCACTCGGGCGAGTTCGGCGCCACGCTGGTGCGAGGCCGATTGGAATCTCCGTCTGAGCTGTGGATGCTCAGCGAGGGCTGGGGGGTGCTCCACTCGGGCGACGCCGGCGAGTCGTGGTCGTGGATCTGCGAGGAGGCCATCGGCACCGAGGCCGTGTACGATGTCCAGGCCTGGGATGATGGCACCGCGATCCTCGGCACCCGCGAGGGCATGGTGATGATCGACGGGAACTGCGTCGCGACCCCCTACACGGGGCTCGACGGTGGCTTCGTGCTGCGCGCCGAGCGCTGGCAAGACAAGGCGGTTGCGCTCTGGGTGGGTGACGGTGTCGGTGGGGTATTCACGTGTGACGCCTTCGATTGTGTCGCGACCCCGCTCTACGGCCAGGGATACTTCCCGAAGACCGCGTTCGTCGATAGTGACACGCTTTATGTCACCCTGGTGCACACCGAGGGCCTCGCCGCCGAACTCTACGCCACGACGGATGGACTCAACTGGGAAACTCGCTACAGTTGGCCGCTGGGCGACACCGACCCGCGCCTGGTCTGGGCGAGCGGCAACACCATCTACCTCTGGACCAAGCCGAGGACCGACGCCGCCATCCCCGCCTTCCTCCGCAGCACCGACGGTGGACGGAGCTTCGAGGCCACCTTCGAGACGGGCTACTACACCGACGCCGCGCCCGGCGTGCTGGTGCGCGACCAGGGACAGACGGTGCTGCTCGGCAGTTACTACGGTGCGAGGACTTGGAAGTCGACAGACGGCGGCCGGAGCTTCGAGGAGCGGAGTACCGACTTCCCGGCTGTACGCTGCGGACTCGACCTCGGCGGCACGTCCTACACGTGCGGCGACCACCTCGCCGACGGGTTCGACGTGGCGGTCACGCTGGACGCTGAGAACTTCACGCCTCGATCCTGCATCGAGGAGGCGCTCCCCGCCGAGTGTGCCGAGGCCGCCTGCGATGCCTACGTCGACGCCTGGGTGAGCGCGGGCGCCTACGGTGGCGGGCAGTGCGACGTCGAGGCCGACAGCGGCCAGCCGGCCGAGCCGCCGAGTGATGACTGCGGCTGCGAGGACGGCAGCGCCGCGTTCTTGCTTGTGCTTGCTTACTGGCCGAGGACCAGGAAAGCCTGGCCGGAGAAGGCGAGGTCGTCCACGTCGGCGTAGGGGGCGCCCACCAGCAGGTCGGCCCGGCCGTCGCCGTCGTAATCGCCGCCGCCCTCGACCGCCCGCCCGGCGCCGTCGCCCTCGACCAGCCCGGTCCAGACGGCGGTTGCGCTGCTGGACGACACCGTGCCGGTGCCGAGCGGGGCGTAAAAGACGTAGGCCACCCCTGCGTCGAGGCCGCTGCGGTCGGAGCCGTAGGCCCCCACCACCACGTCGGGCGTGCCGTCGCCGTCGTGGTCGCCCGCGCCGGCGAGCGAGGCGCCGAACTGGTCGTCGTTGCTCTCCCCCGCGAGGATGGTGGTCGCGGTGCTCACCGCGCCGCTGGTCCCCGGCCCGTGGAACAGCCAGGCCTTGCCGGCGAGCGCCATGTCGCCCGACACGAGGAGCTCGTCGTAGCCGTCGCCGTCGAGGTCGCCGAGGCCGTCGGCAAAGTCGCCCGCGTACTCGCCGTCGGCCTCGCCCACGTAGAGCAGGTCGGCGTCGCGAATCGACACGTCACCGGTGGGCGCGGGACCGAAGAACACCGCCGCCAGGCCCGCGTCGGCCCCGCCCTCGTCGGCCCCGTTGACCCCGAGCACGAGGTCGCCCAGTCCGTCGCCATTGATATCGCCGGCGCTGTTGAGCACCGAGCCCACGCCGTCGCCCGCCTCCGGCGCCCCGTGACGCACCCCGCTCTCGTTGCTCTGCCCGTAGAAGCGTGTGTCAGCATCATTCGCCCGCAGCTCCGCCGCGCCGAAGCCGCCGGTAAACAGGTACGCGCGGCCGGCGCCGGGGCCGTAGTCGTCGTTGGCGGGGGCGCCGAGGAGCAAGTCGTCGTGGCCGTCGCCGCCGGGGTCGCCCACGTAGGCGGCGGCGTTGCCGAGGTAGTCGCCAGCCACCTCGGCGTAGATCACGGCGATGGCCTCGCTCGCGGTCACGTCGCCGCTCTGGCCGGTCACGTCGAACACGTAGGCTTTCCCGGCGTAGGCGCCCGCCTCGCGGCCGCCCACCGCGCCGAGCGCCACCTGCTGGCCGCTCACCGCGATGCTGGCGCCCATGTACTCGCCGCTGCCGGTGTTGGTGACACACAGGGGCGCGTCGAGCACCGACAGGGTGCCGGTCTGCCCGGAGAAGCGACAGGCGCGGCTGGTGAAGTAGGCGGTCACCCAGGCCTCGTCGGTGCCCGAGGCGCCGGGTGCAAAGGCGAGACCGAAGCCGGTGGCGGAGCTGGCCTCGCCGTTGATCACGAGGTCGGCCCCGGAGAGCGGGCCGCCCGCGCTCGCGCCGGTGTCGCCGCTGTCGGCCGTGTCGCCGGTGTCGGCGGTGTCGAGGTAGTCGGGTTCGGTCCCGGTGTCGCCGCCGTCGCAGGCGAGGAGGAGGAGGAGCATGGCGGAGGGAGTCTAGCCCCGGGGGACGGTCGCCGCCGCGCTGGTCTGGAATTGTCAAGAAACTGTCAAAATACCCCCCCCCCCCCCTATGGCTTCCCGTCGCGACAGCGTGTACGGTCTTGGTGTCGTGGCCGCCACCGGTACTGGGACGGCAAGCGCTCCTCTGGGCGCGAGGCGACGTGTCACACCTCTCGATCTCCGGGGAGAAAAACTCATGGCCAAAGTCAAACGCACGTCGCTACCGTGGACCACCGTGTGGTCGGCGGCCACCACCGTCACCGCGCTGCCCGCCTCGCCGTGGATGACGGCGAGCGAGGCCGCTCGCGCCCGCGGCACCTTCGAGGTGGGGACCAAGTTCGGGGATATCGAGATCGCCGTGGGCTTCTTTGTGGCCAACGTCGAGGACAATGTCACCACGCCAGCCTCGCCCGCCATCACCGCCTACCGCACGACCACGGGCATGCAGTTCCCGGCCGACTTCACCGACATCAGTCCTGAAACCAAGGGTAAGCAACTGGTGCGCTGGGTGTGGCTGGTGAAGAACACCAGCAGCAGCAACCTGAACTTCGCCCGCGTCGGCGGCCTGGTCGACGTGGAGGAGTGCTAGCTTGGAGGCGCCGCGACCCTGCTCGGGTGCGCCTCCCGGCACCCCAGGTCGCGGTGCCGCCCCGCGCCTTGGTGCGGGGGAGGGTCCGCGAGCGGCGTGGGTCCCCCGGTCACCGGTAGGCGGCGTCCCGCGCCGGGAACGCCCGCGCGCCGGCCCCGGCGAGTGGCACGAGCGACTGGGCTTCGACGAGGCCTCTTGGAGCAAGGCGGCGGCCAGTGCCGCGGGGCTCGGGCCTGCGCACGAGGCGGCCGACTGCGGCTGCGGTTGCTCGAACACGGGCATCGCCTCGTGGCTTGGACGCGAGGACATCGGGGCGTCCCCGGTGGAGGCGCCGAGTCGCCGGGTCCTGGGCGCACCGCTCCGGGCCGCTGGCGCGGGCTGGTGGACGGGCTCCGTGCGTGGCGAGTGGGTGGCGCCCGGCGCGACTGGACCCGACCATGCCGCATTCGGCCGGTCCAACTTTGCGGCGGCGCTGCTCGCGGAGTTGGGCGCGGTGTCAGGACCTCTCGCCGCGGGACCGCCGGCGATGTTGCTCGGTGCGTTCCAGACGACCCCGTCAGGCTTCGGCAACGGGTCCACGACCACCATCGCGAGCGAGGCCACCGGGTGCTGGTGGTTGGTGGCAGAGAAACACTGGTGTCACGATGCGACCGATGAGGACACGGGCGACATCTCCCTCGAGGCAGCCGACGTCGAGCTGATCAACGACGCGTATGACAAGCTGAACAAATACCTGGGCTACGTCTACGACTACTTCCGGTACCACGCGTCCGCCTGGGATCAACAGCTCTCCGGCTGCATGTTCAGCCGAATGATGGGGCAGGGTACGGCGGGTCCGATGTGGATCGCCGAGGCGACGCTGCGTGACGCCGAAGCCGCGAGCACGGTCCCGTGGACGGGCTTCCTGACCATAGACTGGGAGTACCTGCGGCAGACCATCGCGTACCGCGAAGACGAATCGAACGATGCCAGTGTCGGCGACTGGCATTGCCCCACGGCGGAGGTGGCCGGCTTGCTCATTCACGAGATGTTGCACAGTTGTGGGGCCCTTTGGGATCCGATAATCCATTTGGTATCAGCATATTTCAGATATAGGTACGCGCGCTACTGGGGATTTTCTGATCGCATGTGCTGCCAGCAGGAGCGGCTGTCATCGTGGGACCAGAGCGAGAATTCGTGCGCTGACGCGAGGAGCGAGGTGTGGCGAGCGCTCGCCGACGGAGTCGGCGTGTACTGTGAGCAGCCGGACAATTGTGCATGAGGCTGCACCGGCAGGCACGATTGGGGCCGCGCTGGGCGCTCTGGACGCTGCTAGCGACCGCTTGCACGCCGTACCCCGATGAGTGGGGGCGCCGATGCGGAGAGGACGCCGACTCGGGTGCTCCCTATCGATGCGATGAGCCATTTGTGTGTGCTTACAGAGATGACTACCGGTGGCCCACCGAGGAGATCTCGTACCACGAGTGCAGCATTCCCTGCGAGACCGAGTTCGATTGCCCCGCTTGGTTGGGCGGCGACCGTCCGGTGGCGTGCAAGCTGTCGGGCTACTGCGCCAATCGATAGAACCCTGACCCAACCCAGGATGCGCCGGGCCCTCGTCGCACCGGCCACATCCCGCCGGTGATAAACACGCGCCCGTGCGACCCGTCCACCTTAACGCCTATGCCGCCCTGCTCCCCGTCGTCGCCGGGGGCGAGGTACCGGGCTTCGACCCGGTGGCGGCCGGCATCCCCCGGAAGTCGCTCAAGACCATGACCCGGGCCGTGCAACTCGGCGTGGCCTGCGTGCAGAAGGCGCTCGAGGGCTACCCGGCCTGGTCGTCGGTCCCGCCCGAGCGACGCGGCTTGTTCGTGGGGGCCTCGCCGCAGCAGGGCGAGGCCAGCGACCTCACGCCGGCGCTCGAAGCGGCCGGTCCGGTGCCTGACTTGCTCGCCTTCGCCGAGCGTGGCGTGCCCCTGGTGCCGCCCCTCTGGCTGGTGAAGGGCCTCTCCAACAACGTGCTCGGCTACGCCAGCGCCAACCACGATCTGCGCGGCGACAACGGCAACTGGTGCGACGGGCGCCTCGGCGGCGCGGTGGCGGTGGCGGCGGCGATCCACGCGGTGGCCGAGGGTCGGTGCGACCTCGCCATCGGCGGGGGTGCCGACGCGCTCCGCGGCGCCGAGAGCATCTTCGATCGCCCCTGCGGCGAGGGGGCCGTCTTCTTCGTGTTTTCCACCGAGCCCGGCCCCTGGCTGGCCACCGCGGGCGTTCCCCGCGAGGCGGGCGCGGTCACCCACGTCGGGGAGCTGGGCGCGGTCTCGGTCCCCGCGGCGCTGGCGCTCGGCCTGCCGGGGCCGGTCGAGGCGGGCGGCGTGCGCTTTCGCCCCGTGGACGGCTGACCAACCCTTTGCGTGACAGCGCCGCCGACCATCAGGTAGAAGGGGCGGCCGCCGAGGACCGCATGTTCAAGCCCGTTGGAAGCGTGGACGACGCCGACCCCACCATCTTCGCGAAGGTGCAGGCCTGCTTCGCCGACGCCCTCGGGCTCGACGCCGACGAGGTGGAGTTCGACAAGAAGGTCCTCGCCGACCTCGGCGCCGAGAGCCTCGACCTGCTCGACATCGCCTTCCGCCTCGAGCGCGCCTTCGACATCCGCATCCCGCGTGGCGGCATGGAGGCCAACAGCCGCCAGGGCCTCGCCGAGGGCGAGCAGTACGAGGTCAACGGCGTGCTCACCGCCATCGCGCTCGGCAAGCTCGCCGAGATGATGCCCGAGGTGCCGCCGGTGGAGTTCCGCGAGGGCCTGAAGGTGTCGGAAGTGGCCATGCTCTGGCGCGTGGGCACCTTCTACAACATCTCCGCCGGGCTCATGGCGCAGAAAGCCGCCGGGTAGCGTCACGACGCGGCGCTTCGCATTCGTCGTCCACCCGCTGGTGCCGCTGGCGCGCCAGGTGTACGCGTTGCGGACGGGGCGGCCGGGCCTATTGCTGGGGCGTCGCGACGGGACGGATCCCGACGACGTCTCGGTGATCGCCCGCGTCGGCTACCGTGACGTGGAGGGGGTGATCGTCGGCGTGCCGATGTTGCCGTCGCAACTGCTCGCCGACCAGGAGCAGGCGCTTCGCTCGATGACCCGCGCGGTCCAGGTGATCCAGCCGGTCGACGTGGTGGGGCTCGGCAGCGTGCTCTCCGTGGTGGCCGGTCGGGGCACGGCGCTCCAGGAAAACACCGGCGTCCCGGTGACGACGGGCAACGCGGCCACGGCGTGGGCGGCGTGGAAGACGGTGGAGCGCGTGCGCGATGGACGCGACGTGGCGGTGGTCGGCGCCAAGGGGAGCGTGGGCCGCGCGCTCATCGAGCTCCTCGGCGCCACGGCCGATCCGCCCGACTTGCGACGTTTCCCGGTGGTGGTGGGCGCCAACACCACCGGGGGCACCGTCGACCCCTCAGCCATCGCGCCCGGCACCACGCTCGTCGACGTGGCGCTCCCGGCCACGCTCTCGGGCAGCGCCCCGGGAGTCAGCGTGGTTCCCGGCGAGAAGTTGCCCCTGCCACCGGGCTACCGTCGCGACCTCTGGGGGCACCTCTTCCACGTGGTGGCCGGCTACGGCCATGGGCACGTGTACGCCTGCTTGCTCGAGCCGCTGGTCGCGGTGTTGTCGGGTCGGCAGACACCCTGGGCCCAGGGACGCACCCTGACCGCCGCCACGGTGCGCGCCTTCGGAGAAACGGCGGAGAACCATGGGATAACGTTGTAGCGCCGCGCGCGGCCCAGGGAGTGTTAGCCCCCGTGCAGGATGCCACACTTCACCGGTCCCGACGGCCGCATCGACATCAAGAGCCTCGAGCTGCCCGAGATCGAGGCGGCGTTGCAGGGCATGGGCTCCGAGCGTTTCCGCGCGCTCCAGGTGTACAAGTGGCTGTGGCAACGCGGTGTCACGTCGTTCGACGAGATGACCAACGTCGCCAAGCCGGTCCGTGCCTTGCTCGGCGAGCGATTCTACATCCCATGGCTCACGACGCTGGCCGTGCAGAAGTCGATCGACGGCACCCACAAGTTCCTCTGGCAAACGGAAGACGGCCATCGCATCGAGTCGGTGCTCATCCCCGACGACGAGCGCATGACCCTCTGCGTGAGCACGCAGGTGGGCTGCGCCATGGCCTGCTCCTTCTGCCTCACGGGCGACCTCGGCCTCCGTCGCAACCTGAGGCCCTCGGAGATCGCGAACCAGCCCCTCCAGGTGCGGCAAGCGCTCGAGGCCCAGTTCCGCATCAGCAACGTGGTGATGATGGGGATGGGCGAGCCCCTCCACAACGTCGATAATCTCATCCCAGCACTCCGCATCTACCTCGACGAGCAGGCGCTCAACTTCTCGCATCGCAAGATCACGGTGTCGACAGTCGGTCTCATCCCGCAGATGCAGAAGCTGGCCGACGCCTTGCCGGTCAACCTCGCGGTCTCGCTCAACGCCACCACCGAGGAACAACGCCGACAGGTGATGCCGATCACCCGCAAATACTCGATGATGGCCTTGCTGGATGCCTGTCGCGACCTGCCCTTGCCCAACATGAAGCGCATCACCTTCGAGTACGTGATGATGGCCGGCTTCAACGACTCGATGGACGACGCGGCGCGCCTCGCCAAGCTGATGCGCGGCATCAAGTCGAAGGTCAACCTCATCCCCTACAACGAGAACCCCGACCGCGAGATCCGTCGCCCGGGCGACGCGCGGGTGAGGCAGTTCCAGCATTACCTCGTGCACCACGGCATCCAGGCCAGCGTGCGCGTGACTCGGGGTCGCGACATCTCCGCCGCTTGCGGGCAACTCGGCAAGGCGCCCGAGCGGAGCGATGTCACGCCGGGCGAGAAGGTAGCCGTGGTGCGGATCCGCCGCGAGGGCGAGGGCTACGACGCGAGCTTCCTCCCCGACCCATAGATCTTGCTTCGAGGGGGCGGGGCGAGCCCGCCCCCTACCGGGCCATCCCCTTCGGCCTCCAAGCCCGGCTTTCCGGCCTCCGGCGGCGGCCGTGCAAGTAGCACGTCCGCCGTGGCCCTCTCCCCCACCCCTGCGCCTGCGGCCCGCGCTATGCTTGGCGCCATGTGGCTCATCCTCCTCGCGTGTACCGGTAACGACGGCAAGGACACGTCGATCACCGTCGACACCTCGGTCGACGACAGCGGCGACACCGGCTCGGTGAAGCCCCCCGACATCGTGCTCGGCGACCCCTACGTGGTGATGGTGGCCGCCACCACCCCCGGCAGCCTCGACAGCACGTGTGAGCTCGACCTCACGCTCACCAACAAGACCGACGGCACGGTGGCCGCCACGCTCGCCTTGCAGGCCAAGGGTCGCGACTGGGCGGGCGTGGGCCTCACCGGCGGCACGCTCTACACCGCGTACTTCGCCGAGACCGGCTGCAACGCGGGCGACGACAAGACCTATGAGTCCGGCTCCTTCTCGGGAGAGGAAGGCACGCTTTTCGTGCTCTGGTACACCGGCGTCAACGTGGGCTACGACGCGTTGGCCCAGGGCACCGAGGGCGGCGACTTCAAGGGCGGCGAGGCCACCGTCACCGTGGCCAACAGCACGCCCGACGCCAACGTGCAGGCCCTCGCGACGGAGCTCGGGCTCGCCGCCACGCTCCAGTCTACCGACGCCTCGGGGAACATCTACTTCCTCGCGTGGGAAACCGAGCTGAACGTCGGCGAGGTGCTCTCCACCTTCACCCAGCGCCTCGACGACGAGTACGTGTCGGGCACCCCTACTTGGCTCGCCGAACCCGACTGGTGGTAGTCCAATGCTGATCGTTCTCTTCCTCGCGTGTCCACCGGCCGAGGAGGCCAAGGACTCGGGCGACACCGGTCCCGTGGAGATCCCGCTCGCCCCGGCCTACGCCGCGGTGGCCGGCGCCACCTACGCCGACGCTTTCAAGAGCACTTGTTCGATGCAGCTCGACCTCGTCGATGCGTCGAGCGGTAATGCACTCGCGACAACCGGTGTGCTCAGTGGCTTCGACGGCGGCCTCTGGGCGGCGCTGCCGCTCACCGAGGGGCAGCAGTATGCGGCCACCATCACCTGGGACGATTGCGAGAACACCCCGGATGGAAGCGGCACGTTCACCTCGTCCACCTTCTCGGGCGAGCCCGGCGATCTCTTCGTGAGCCACTACGACGGGGTCGACGCCGGCTTCGAGTGGATGGAGCAGGGCGACGACCATCTCGGCGGTAGCGTGCACGTTCAGCTCGCGACCGACGGCGCGGCGGCCTCGGTCGCGGCCCAGCTCGGCGGGAGCACCCACGCCGACCCGGACGACGAGACCTTGGCCTTCATCGACTGGACCGGGGACGAGAACGTGGCCGATGTGCTTGGTTCTTTGCGGGAGAGCGGCGAGCTCTCGTGGGGCGAGCCGACGTGGGCGGAAAAGCCGGCCTGGTGGTAGTCCGCGCCCTCTCACGGGGATAGCTCGCACGGCGACTTTCAGCGTCAAGAGGAGCGTCCATGCGGATCGGTGTCATCGGCGGCAGTGGGGTTTACGCGATGGAGGGGTTGGAGAACGTGCGCGAGGAGCGCATCTCCACCCCCTTCGGCGATCCGTCCGACGCGGTGATCCTCGGCAGCCTGGGCGGCATCGACATGGCCTTCCTCCCGCGCCACGGGCGGGGTCATCGCTTCAACCCGAGCGAGGTCAACTACCGCGCGAACATCTTTGCGCTCAAGACGCTCGGCGTGGAGTGGTGCATCTCGGTGAGCGCGGTGGGCTCGCTCAAGGCCGAGATCGTCCCCGGACACGTGGTGGTGATCGACCAGTTCATCGACAAGACCAACCAGCGCAAGGCCACCTTCTTCGAAGAGGGCGTCGTGGCCCACGTCGCCTTTGGCGACCCGGTCTGCGGCGAGCTGAGGAGGATCCTGCTCAGCGCCGCGCGCGAGGCCGGCGCCACGGTTCACGACGGTGGCACCTACGTGTGCATGGAGGGGCCGGCCTTCTCCACCAAGGCGGTTTGAAAATATCCGTCAGTTGGTAAGCTTTTGCGGCTACGATGTGGTTGAGAACCACGGGGGCGCCCGTGCGCTCGGGGAATCGAGTAGGAAAAACAAGAATT
>SXGT01387227.1_pt1 | contig 92635 bp, 77 predicted proteins | sample 3176221 | NCBI WGS metagenome assembly SXGT01 (sample SAMN11356862, study PRJNA531348) | freshwater metagenome | isolation source: freshwater sample F1-120 | place: China: Fuxian Lake, Yuxi | collected 2017-12-25 | reverse complement strand
CCCGGGAGCTCGGCCTGGACCTCGGCCGCGTGAACGTCAAGGGCGGCGTCATCGCGCTGGGTCACCCGCTCGGCATGTCGGGCGCGCGCATCGTCGCCACCTTGCTCTACAGCATGCGCGAGCGCGGCGTGCGCTTTGGCGTGGCCACCCTCTGCGTGGGCGTGGGCCAGGGCGTGGCCACTCTTTTCGAGAACTTGGAGGCCTGATGTTGGTTCACCGCCAGGACGTGGAGCGTATTGCCGTCCTCACCCTCAACAACCCCCCGGCCAACGGCTACAGCTACGCGATGCATCGCGAGCTTGATGCACACGTCTGCGACTTGCGGATGGACACCGGCATCGACGTGGTGGTGATCCGGGGAGCGGGCGACAAGTTCTTCTGCGCGGGGGCCGACATCGGCTACCTCCAGTCGCTCGACCCGAGCACCAAGTACTACTTCTGCCTGCACGCCAACGAGACGCTCTTGCGGCTGGAGAACACGCCGAAGCTGGTGATCGCCGCGCTCAACGGCCACTGCGTGGGTGGCGGCCTCGAGATCGCGCTCGCTTGCGACATCCGCATCGGCATGGCGTCGGGCGACAAGCCCCGGTTGGTGGGCCTGCCCGAGGTGAGCCTCGGTGTCTTGCCCGGCACCGGCGGCACGCAGCGCCTCACGCGGGTACTCGGGCGCTCGCGCGCTCTCCAACTGATGGTGGAGGGGCGCAACATGCCGGTGGAGGAGGCGGAGGAACTCGGCCTGGTGAACTTCGTGCTGCCCCAGGCCGACTGGTGGGGACGCGTGATGGCCTACGCCCGGAGTTTCTGCGCGCCGGAGCGGGCGCCGGGCGCGGTGGGCCTGATCAAGCGCGCGGTGGTGGCGGGCGCCGACCTGCCGCTGGAGAGTGGCCTCGCCCTCGAACGTGAGCTCCAGCAACGATTGTTCACTTCCCCCGACGCGGCAGAGGGACTCGCAGCCTTCGTCGGCAAACGAAAGCCGAGCTTCGGTGGTTTCCCCACCTCGCCAAAGGTTCCCGCGCCCGCCGCGGCACCGCCAACCGCGCCCGCGAAGCCCGCGCCTGTCGCCACGGCACCGGCACCATCCCCGGCCGTGTCGCCGTCGTCGCCCGACACCGCCGTCGCGGTCAAGCCCGTTGCCCCCGATGTCGACCGGCCCATCACGGGCGAGAAAGGCTCGGTTTTCGAGGACGAGCCGGTGCCGTCGGAGGAGTACGAGGCTGCGCCGCCCGATGTCGACCTGCTCCGCATCCGTATCGCCGAGGAGATCCTCAACCTCCTCCCCACCTGGATGGTGCGGCAGTACCTCGTGATCCCGCTCCGCAAGGAAGGAAACACGCTGGTGGTGGCGATCGACGACCCCACCAAGGAAGGCGCCATGGCCGCAGTTCGCGACCACACCGGCCTGGAGGTGCGTGCCGTCCGGGCGGAGCGCGACGCGTTGATCGCGCGCTACACGATGCATTATCGATTGTAGCGGTCAGGGCTCGGGCAAGCGCCAGCCGGGTACGGACTGGCCGTCCGCCTCGCCCACGAAGGCGATCCAGTTGGAGAGGAGGATGGTTGTGCCCGTGTCGTCGAGCACTTCCACTCGGTAGGAGGCGGGCTCGCCGGCGTCGACGATCACCACCTCCCAGGTGGTTCCATCACGGGCTGGCCACTCGCCGTACACCTCGCCGTCTCGCAAGAGCCGCACGCTCCACGCGGCGGTCGATGGCGAGAAGCTGAACTCCAGCGGCGTGGGACCGGACGCGCCAGACACGACCTGTCCCATGTCGGCGCGCAGGTCGGGGGCGGACAAGGTCATCTCGGCCTCCGCGCTCGGGAAGTAGTCGGGGTCGCCGAACCAGGCGACACCGCGGCGGAGGTTCCAGACGAGGTCGTCGCGCTCGTCGGAGGGTGACGACACCCAGGTGACCAGGTTGTTCGGCTGGTTGGACCACTCGGTGTCGTGGTGGTGGTCGCTCACCCCGGTGCCGGTCAGGTACACGCCGCGCTCGGTGAGCAGGTCCCACACGGCGAGGTGGTCGTCGAGTGTGCCGCTGCGCGACCGGTAGCCCACCTCCAGCATGTCGCAGCCGTAGGCCTCCGCGGTCAACAACTCGGCCATCGTCTGCATCACCATCGAGCGGCGCTCCGGCTCGTCGAGCGTCTCGCCGCTGGTGCCGAACATGTGCGCCAGTGCGACGATGGAGCCCTCTGAATGCGCCTGGTCGACCCCATCGTATAGGTCGTGTTCGTCACCATCCCAGAATGGGATGAAGCTCCAGTTCTCGCCGAAGACCGTCAGGTGGCCGTCGTGTAGCCAGCTCCACTCCAGGCCCACGTGATGGCGAGCGGTGGTGCCGAGCTCGTCGAGGTAGGCCTGTTGCACCTCGAGCAGCTCGCGCCCCCGGATGTCTTGCGAGAAGCTGATGTCATCGAGGTCGTAGGTCACGGTGCCGCGGTGCAGTGTCCGGATCTCCACCCGGGCGAGGTCGACGTGCGCGTCGAGTGCCAGCTCCGGAAAGTAGTCTTCCACGACCTCTGAAAGGTTGACCGACACCTCGCTCCATCGTTCTTCCGCGCCGGCGAGCGGGATCCACGCCGTGCGCCCGTCCTCCTCCACGAGGCTCGAGTCGGCGGGGTGGTAGAGCACCACCCGGGAGCCGTGGTTCACCTCGCCCGTCTCGTCGGAGTCGAGGCCGATGGGAATCTCGATGAAGAGGGCCGAATCGCTGCTCGTCGCCACGGGGCGGTAGCTGAACGCCAGGTGCACCCCGGCCATGAGCTGGTGCGTTTGTACGCGCGGTTGGCTCACCACGCCCACGCCGAAGGACTGGTGCGTGCCGTCGCGCGTGGCACTCCGGTCGCCGGTGAGTCGGAGCCCGTAGTTGCCGCTTCGTGCCGCCTCGGGGGCGGCGCTGGCGGCCGCCGTGTCGAAGGTATCCACGTAGGGTCGCCACACGGCTACCACCTCGCGCTCTGTGTGCCAGGTGGCTTCGATGGATTGGTCGAGGCTTCCGCCCTCGAAGTCGAAGCCGGGGAGCTCCAGGTAGCCCTGGGGGTAGTACGAGAGTTCGTGGTCGGTCCACCACACCACGTCGAGGCCCAGCGCGTCGGCCTGGGTGGCGTGACTCTGCATCGTGCCGTCACCCTCGGAGAAGGAGCCGTGGATGTGGAGCTGCGCGCTTACTGGGGGGGCGCGCCGGAACGACACTGAACTCGGCCCCTCCACCTGGAACTGCCCGAATTCGAGCTCGGCTTCTCCGGGCCAGGTGCCGGCCGTGACCCTTCCCACGGCCACGCCGTCTTGCACCGGCTTCAGGTCGACCCGGCCCAGGTTGATGGTGACCGGGAGGCGTGCGCCGTCGGGCATGGGGTTCCCCGCCGAATCGAAGGCCCGAACTACGAGTCGGCCACTCGCACGCCCGTCGGCGTAGATCTCGCCCGGGAGCTCCTCGATCTGCAGTCGTGGCGGCGGCGGCCGTGGCCCGCTGTCGCCGGTATCGACGTCGAGGCCGCTGTCGACAGGATCGCCGGTATCTGTCCCGCTATCCGCTACCGGTGGAAGGACGACGCCGTGGAAGTCCGGCCGCCGCACGTACTCGTCGGGCGCCCCGCCCGAGCAGGCCAGGAACCCGAGCGTCGCAAATGTTGGCATGCTCCGCATGCTCGGCCAGCTTACCGTTTCCTGGCATCTCCGCGCAAGGCGCCGGCTGGGTTAGCCGGGCGGCGCTTCCCGGAGACCACATGTCCTTCCGTACCGTCGGCGTCGTGGGCGCTGGCACCATGGGCCACGGCATCGCGCACGCCTGCGCCATGGCCGGCCAGACCGTTGTCCTCTTCGACGTCGATAACGCCCGCGTTGAAGCGGGCCAGCGCAAGATCGCGGCCAACCTGGACAAGGGCGTGGAGAAGGGGAAGGTCACCCCGGCCCAGCGAGACGCGAGCATCGCGCGCATCTCGGTGTCTACCCAGCTCGGCGACCTCGGCGGTTGCGACGTCGTCGTGGAAGCGGTGCCCGAGCGGCTCGAGCTCAAGCAGGAGCTCTTCCGGCGGCTCGAGGGCATCGTGCGCCCCGACTGCGTGCTCGCCACCAACACCTCCTCGCTCTCCGTGGCCCGCATCGCCGAGGCGGTGGCCGACGGCAGCCGCGTGATCGGCACCCACTTCTTCAACCCCGTCCACATCATGAGCTTGCTGGAGATCGTGGTGCACGGGTCGACGAGCGACACCACACTGGAGCGCGTGCGCGCCTGGGGTGTCGGCATCGGCAAGGAGTGCATCACCGTGAAGGACTTCCCCGGCTTTGCCACCTCGCGCCTGGGCGTGTGCCTCGGCATGGAGGCCATTCGCATGGTGGAGCAGGGCGTCGCGAGCGCGGAAGACATCGACAAGGCCCTGGTGCTTGGCTATCGCCACCCGGTGGGTCCGCTCAAGCTCTCGGACATGGTGGGTCTCGACGTGCGGATGGCCATCGGCGAGTACCTTGCCCGCGAGCTCGGCAACCCGGCTTTCGAGCCACCCGCGTTGATGCGGAAGATGGTGGCCGAGGGCAAGCTCGGCCAGAAGAGCGGCGAGGGCTTCTACAAGTACTGAGCTATTTGCAGAGCCCCTTCTCGATCTCGATCTCGTTGTTGTCTTCGTCGCACTCCGACAAGAGCGTGGTGCCGTTGTCGTCGTCGGCCCGCACGACGATGGAACTGCCCACGTCGTCCGGATCGAGCGAGAACACCATGCCCTCGCTGGTTTCCCCGGGCGCGATCTCTTCGGTGGTGTACTCGGTCGCGAGCCAGGTGTTCTTCGACCAGAGCGAGATGGGCACGCCAACGGGCATGTCCACCAGCCCCTGGTTGCCCACGCTCACCGTCACCCGCAGCTTGTCGGCGTCGCACTCGTCGTTACACACCTCGTGGAGCACCGGTACGGCGTCCGTTTGTGCGCCGCCGGTGGCCGCCGAGAGGTCGCCCGAGCGGAAGTTGTTGTAAGTGTCCCAGTTGACGGCCGGCGTGGCGGGGATGCTGCCGTCGTCGTTGACGTTGGTGATCGCGTAGCCATGCTGGTTCCACACGGCGCGGGCCGGCATCCAGCTATCGTCCGCGTCCTTGATCACCGAAACGCCGGTTTCCCGGCCGCTGTAGGCCCCGGAGCTGTAGATGATGTCGGCGTGGCCGTCGTTGTCCACGTCGGCGATCGAGGGGTACTCGGAGCAGGTGGCTGAGCTGTGACGCGACTCGGTCATCTTGATGGCACCGGTGGCGCCGTCGTACACGAAGACGTCGTTCTCGTCGGCGTAGACAACCTCGGCCTTGCCGTCGCCCTCGAAGTCGAACACGGCCGAGCCGGTAAAGCCCGAGCTGTAGTCGTTGGTGCTGCGGCTCCACTTCACCGAGCCGTTGGTCTCGATCACCACGTAGACGTCGTGACCGGCCACGCCGATCTCGGGTTCCCCGTCGCCGTCGAAGTCAGCAACCGTGGGCGGCCCGATGGTGTCGCCGGTCACGCGTGACTTCGACCAGAGCACGGTGCCGTCGTGGTCTTGCAGGCGCATGTCGCCCATGCTGGTGACCACGATCTCGCCGTACTTGTCGCCGTCGAAGTCGCCCACGGCCACGAAACCGTCGGACTTGTTGTTGTACCACTTCGCGTTGCCGCGCTTGTCGTAGAGCGCGTTGCCCACCACCACGTCGAGGTTGCCGTCGCGATCGATGTCGGCGGCCACGCCCATGGGGGCGGCCCACTCGTGGCCCGCGCCGTCGCCGTAGGCCCCGCGTCCCGCCACGGCGCCGGAGGCCCCCTCGTAGATGTCGCGACCGATCACCACCTCGGCGGCGCCGTCGCCATCGAGATCGTAGATGCCCACGGCCCCGCACTGTGGCGTGTGGCCGCCGGCATAGGCGCCGATTTTCCACTTCTGCTTGCCGGTACGCCCGTCGAGCGCGAGGGTGGCGCTGGCCCCGGCCCCGACCACCTCGTTCCAGCCGTCGCCGTCGAGGTCGCCGATGGCGGGGGTCATCGGCTCGGCACCGAGGCTGCCACCCTGCCAGATCACGGCCCCGTCCGCCCCCGAGAGCGCCCAGGTGACGCCGTTGACGTTGGACACGACGATGTCGGGCGTGTCGCCGCCGTCGAGCATGCCGTTGCCATTGTCGTCGGTCAGTTGGCCGACAACCGGGGTGGTGTAGGTGTCGCCCGGCTGTGTCTGTTGCCACTTGAGTTCGGGGGTGAAGGTGCCGGTGATGGCCTCCACCTCGCAGTCCTCGGCGAGCGCCACTTCGCGTGGGTCCTTGTCGGCGTTGCCACAGGCGCCGTAGTCCTCGGTGTCGTCGCCGGGGTCGAAGGCCGTGTCGCCGTCGCCCTCGCCGTCCTTCCCGACCGGCGAGGAGAGGTTGTAGTCGGAGCAGGCGAGCGCCAGGACGGTGACAGGGACGAGTCGCATGGCCGGCACCCTACACCAGCAAACGCCGTCCCGGTACTGGGCATGGATGCCCCACCGGTGGGGCATGGATACCCCACATGGCCGTGGCTCAAACGCTCCCCGTCGCCCGCCTCCCCGCGCCCGCCCTCGCGCTCGGTAGTTTCGCGCTCTTCGTGGGCCTGGTGGCGCTGAAGGCGCTCTTGAAAGACCTCGCCTCCGGGCGCCCCCCGTGGATTGCCGCCGGCTTCGCCAACACCGTGGCGCTGGCGCTCGCCTGGGTGTACGTCGACCAGCCCACGAGCCTCGTGGTCGAGGGCCGCGTGGTGTACGTCGTCACCCGGGTGCGGCGGGTGCGGGTGGACGTCCATCGCGCGGACCGCGCCCCTTCCGGATGGGACGGCGGGCTCTTCGGGCCCAAGTTCGCCATCAACGGGGGCTACGGCTGGTATGGTTGGTTCTGGGGCGAGGGACACTGGCAGCGCGCCTACGTGACGGACCGGGCTCGCGCGGTGCGATTGTTTACTTCGACGGGGGTGGTGGTCGTGTCGCCGCTCGATCCCGAGACGCTGATCGCCGCGCTTGCCTAGCCGGGCTGGAGTGCCCGGTATTTGCCCCGGTAGTAGGCCAGTGGTTCGCCCTCACTGTAGCCGAGCGACTCAACTTGCCCGATGTAGAGGGTGTGGTCGCCCGCCTCGTGGACGGCGTGTGTCGCGCAACTGAGCCAGCCTATCCCGTTGGCCAGGACGGGCGGTGAGACCGAGCGGTCCCACAGTGGCATCGCGGCGCCGTAGCCGGCGAAGTGGTTGGAGAGGTCTTGCTGACTCGACGACAAGAGCGTGACGCCGAAACGCTCGGCGGTCGCGAGGAGGGCGTGCATCTTCGCGCTCTTGGCCACGGAGACGAGCACCAGCGGCGGGTCGAGCGACACGCTCAGAAACGCGCTCGCGGTCATGCCGTGCACCTCGCCCTCGACCTCCACGCTCACGACGGTAACGCCGCTGAGGAAGCGGCCGAGGGTCTGCTTGAAGTCGACGGGGGTGACGGTCATCCAGCCGATGTACCCGGTCTACAGGCCGCCCGCCAGGAAGAGGTACACCGAGCCCGCCGCCGAGCCGCCGTCGTCGTCGCCGTAGGCCCCCACGGCGATGTCGATGAGACCATCGCCGTCGTGGTCGCCCGCCAGCCGCACCGAGTGGCCGAAGTAGTCGCTCGACGTGCCGCTCGACACGGAGAGATCGCTGGTGGTGGCCATCGGGAGGCTGCCGGAGAGGGGGCCGAGGAAGGCATACGCGGCGCCGCCGCCGCCGTAGAGGTAGTCACCCACCACCACGTCGTCGGTGCCGTCGCCGTCGATGTCGCCGCCCCCGTCGAAAGTCGGCCAGGACGACGAGCCGCTCGAGTAGATGTCGGCGTCGTACACCGAGCTGACGGCGGAGGCCCCCGTGAAGGGGCCGTTCACGAGGTACACGTGACCCACGCCGTATCCGGGGGCCGAGGCGAGCACGTCGTCGTAGCCGTCGTCGTTGGGGTCGCCGGCCTTGCCCACATAGGAGCCGAAGTAGTCGCTGGAGGAGGGGCCACGGAGCTTGGCGTCGGCGCTGCTCGCGCTGAGCGCGCCGGACACGGTGCCGAGCCACAGGTAGGCCGCGCCAGCGTCGGTGGCGGTGTCGTCGTCGGCGTAGGCGCCGGTCATGAAGTCGTCGATGCCGTCGCCGTCCACGTCGCCCACCCCGGCCACCGAGTAGCCGTGGTAGTCGCTGGAGGATTCCCCGGTGAGCAGCGCGGTCGCCGCCGAGAGGTCGGTGTTGGTCCCCGGCTGCGAGGTGACGAGGTACGCTCGGCCGCGACTGCTCGAGTAGCCGGGTGCCCCCACCAGCATGTCCGGGTTGCCGTCGTCGCTCACGTCGCCCGCTGCGGCCACGAAGAAGCCCGCGTTGTCGCTCGCGTCTTCACCCACGAGCTTGCCCTGGGCCAGCGACAGGTCGTTGGTGGTGCCGGCGCCCTTCACGAAGTAGACGATACCGGAGTTTGTACCACCCGAGTCGTCGTTGGAGGCCCCGATGAGCATGTCATCCTTGCCATCGCCGCTCACGTCGCCGACGATCGCCACCGACACACCCGCGTAGTCGCCCGCGTCCTCCCCGGCGAGGATCGCGTCGGCCGCCGACAGGTCGGTCACGCCCACGGTCGGGCCGCCGCGCACGATGTAGGCCGCGCCCGAGTCGGCACCACCGAGGTCGCTGGCGTAGGCGCCGAGCAACAGGTCGTCGTAGCCGTCGGCGTTGATGTCGCCGGCCCCGATGCCCTTGCGCGACCCCACCGCGTCGCCGGCCGTCTCTCCGACCAGCTGCCGGTCGGCGTCGGTGTTGGCGTAGGTGCAGTCGTCCACACCGCTACAGTCGCTGTCGAGGCCGTCGAAGCACACCTCGACCTCGCCCGGGTTCACCGAGGCGTCGGCGTCGTCGCAGTCGGTGTTGTCGGCGGCGTAGCCGCTGCCGGGCGACTCGCAGCGCGCGGTGACGGTGCTGGACTCGTCGCCGTAGCCGTCGGCATCGGCGTCGGTGTAGAAGCTGGTCTTCGACGACATCGAGGTGCTGCTGTCGTTGTCGTCGGCGTTGCTATCGCAGTCTTCGTCGACGTTGCTCGCGTCGCACACTTCAGTCTCGCCGGGGTTCCGGTCGGCGTTGGTGTCGTCGCAGTCGGTCGACACGGTGGCGTAGCCGGACGGCAGATCGCAGGCGCTGGCGGTGCTGGTGCTCACCCCGTAGCTGTCACCGTCACTGTCACGGTAATAGGTGCTCTTTCCGCCAGCCGCCACGGAGCTGTCGTCGTCGTCGCTATTGCCGTCGCAGTCCTCGTCGTCGTCGGCGCTGTCGCACACCTCGGAGCCGGCGGGGTTGATGCTGCTGTCGGTGTCGTCGCAGTCGTCGTCGTTGGTGACATAGCCGGAGGCGCTGTCGCAGAGCTTCTCGGGGTCGTCGGCGTTGCCATAGGTATCGCCGTCGGCATCCGCGTAGTAGGTGGTCTTCCCGCTGGCAGCGCTCGATCCGTCGTCGTCGTCGGCGTTGCCGTCGCAGTCCTCGTCGGTGTCGCTACTGTCACACACCTCCTGCGCGTCCGGGTTGATCGCCGGTCGGCTGTCGTCGCAGTCGCCACCGACGACCACGTAGCCGGACGGGGCGTCGCAGGCGGGGGCCTCGGTGTCGTCGTCGCCGTAGCCGTCGCCGTCGTCGTCTTCGAACCAGGACGTGGCGTCGCTCGCGTCGTCCTCGTCGGTGTCGCCATCGCAGTCGTCGTCGTGACCGTTGCAGGACTCGGTGCCGGCCGGATTGACCAGCGGGCGCTCGTCGTCGCAGTCGCCGTCGGTAGTCACGAACCCCTCGGGACGCTCGCACGCGGTGCGACTCGCCCGACTGTCGCCGTAGCTGTCGCCGTCGGCATCGGCGTACCACTCGCGCGCGTCGGCACTGTCGGCGGGATCGGCGTAGCCGTCGCAGTCGTTGTCGAGGCCGTCGCAGATCTCCACCGCCTCGGGGTTGATGGCCGAGTCGGTCTCGTCGCAGTCGTCGCCGTTGGTCACCCAGCCAGTGGGGCCGTCGCAGTACGACGCGCTGGTGAGCGGGTCGCCGAAGCCGTCGCCATCCGCGTCGGGACGGAAGTTCGACTGCCCGTCGGTGGCCACGCTGGGGTCGTCGTCGTCGGCCAGCCCGTTGCAGTCCTGGTCGACGTCGTCGTCGTCGCACACCTCGCTGCCATCGGGGTTGATGTTGTCGTTGGTGTCGTCGCAGTCGCCGGCGGTAGGCAGGTAGCCGTCGGGCTGGGTGCAGGCGGTGACACTGGTGTCGGGGTCGCCCCAGAGGTCGCCGTCGGCGTCGCGGTAGAACAGGTAGCCGCCGGTTTCCTCGTTGCAAGCGGTGCCATTCTGGCTGTTGTCGCCGCCGAAGGGATCTTCCTCCTCGGTGCTTTCTTTGGCCGTGTCGTCGCCGAGGATGCCGGTGCAACCAAGGATAACGCCCACCGTGGTGAGCAGGGTGAGTCGCAGGATCATGATCCCGTGCACTCCACGGTGAGGGTGATGGTGTCGGTGTCGGTGTCGCCGAAGCAGTCGGTGGCCGTGAGCGTGACGACGATGGCGCTCTCGGTGATGCCGCTACTGCCCGCGAAGGCCGGCACGGTGAGCACCACGCTCTCGCCGGCGGCGGCCGAGAGGGTGGCGGTGCCCGTGGTCACCGCCCACCGGTAGGTGAGCGGCTCGTCCTCGGCGTCGGTGCTGCCCGCGGCGCTCAGTGTGAAGGCCGTTTCCGCGCAGTCGTCGCACGTGGCCACGTAGCCGCTGCTGGTACACGCGGTGGTGACGGCCTCCGTCTGATCGGCGCCCGCGTTGGCCACGGGGGCGGTGTTCTCCGTGCGCTCGGTGATGCTCAGGTCGAGCCGGTCGAGGGGGCTGTCGACGCCCGAGGTGTTGGTGACGGTGAGGCCGAAGGCGTAGTCGCCGGCGACGACCGGCGTGAAGGTGGGCTCGGCGTCGGTCGTCTCGGCGATGTCGCGGCTGGTGTGCGTGCCCCCGCTTGGCTGGTCGAGCAGCTCCCAGGTGTAGGCGAGCGCGAGTCCGTCGGGGTCGCTACTGTCGGTGCCGTCGAGCAGGATGGGGGTGCAGGTTTCGAGCGCCGAGGCGCGGTCGTAGCCGGCGATCGCCGAGGGGGTGGGCTCACCGTCGCCCGAGCAGTTGTAGTCGATGGAGCCAGATTCCAGCGCGCCGGGGTGGAAGTCCTCGTCCTCGTCGTCGCAATCGGTGCCGCCGTATGCTTCCGAGTCGTAGCCGTCGCCGTCCTGGTCGTAGTCGGAGTCGCCGTCGCAGTCCTCGTCGATGCCGTCGTACCAGATCTCGGTCGCGCCGGGGTAGGCCTCGGCGCTACTGTCATCGCAGTCGCGACCGCCATAGGCCTCGTCGTCGTGGCCGTCGCCGTCGCGATCATAGTCGCTGGCGTCGTCGCAGTTGGCGTCGTCGCCGTCGTACCAGGTCTCCAGGGCGCCGGGGTACACCTCGGGGTCGAGGTCGTCGCAGTCACCGGTCTGGTCGACATAGTCCGGACCCGCGTCGCAGCGACGCTGGCTGTTGCTGCCCCCCCAGCCGTCGCCGTCCACGTCCTCGTAGTAGGTGACGAAGGTGCTCTCGTCGAGGTCCTCGTCGTCGTCTTCCGAGTCGCCGTCGCAGTCCTCGTCGATGTCGTTGGGGTCGCACACCTCGGTGGCGTGCGGGCCGATGTCGGGATTCTGGTCGTCGCAGTCCTCCGAGTTCGACGGGTAGTGCGCGATCACCTCGCAGAGCTGCGAGGGCATGTCGGGGTTGCCGTAGCCGTCGTCGTCAGCGTCGTGATACACGGTGACGGCGTCCCACACGGTGGAGTCGGCGTTGTCGGCGAGGCTGTTGCAGTTCTCGTCCGTCTCGTCGGGATCGCAGATCTCGAGCGCGTCGGGGTTGATGTTCGGGTCGTTGTCGTTGCAATCTTCGCTAACGGGGAAGCCGTCGCCGTCCTCGTCGGCGGCGTCGCCTTTCAGGGCGTCGCCGAGGGATTCGCAAGCGAGGGCGAAGAGGAGGAGAAGCACGGGCGCTCCGGGGCGGCGGGAGGGTACGCGCGCGGATGCTCGGGTCGCCGTGTCACGATCCACCCCCGCCGCAGATTTTGCGAAGTCCTGGCGGGTGCCCTCACACCTCCCCGAGCTCCTCTGCCTCCACCACCACCATCTCGCCGGGCACCAGTCGCTCGCAGATGGATCGGACGCTGGTGAAGTCGGCGGGGCGGGTGAGCACGATGGCGCCTTGCAAGACGAGCCGCTCGCGGGTGGCGTGTCGCACGCCAGGGGGCACCACGACGATCATGTTGCGACCGAGGTCGGGCGCTGTCTCCGCCAGCCGGGTGACGAGACGCAACCCGAAGCTCTCCGGGCGCGGGAAGCTCATCACCGCCACGTCGAAGGGCTGCTTGCCGATCTCGGTGATGGCATCGGCCACCGTGGGCGTGGCCACCACCTCGAAGATCTCGCCCAGATGACGCTCGAGGGCGCGCCGCAGGAGCGCGTCTTCCTCGACGAGTAGAATCTTGCCTCGCGACGGCAGTGGCGGCCGGGGGGACTCCATGGGCCGGATGCCCGCGGCCTGCTCCGCGATGGGGAAGCTCACGCGAACCCTAGCGCCCGTGCCAATCGCGCTGCCGAGGTCGAGGGCACCGCCGGCCTCGCGGATGGCCTCCCGGGCCATGCCCAGGAACAAGGAGGCGTAACCACCACAGGAGGCGAGGAAGTCGAGGTCGGTGATGCGCGTCTGCACCTCCGAAGAGTAGCCCTGGCCGTTGTCGCGCAACTCCAGCCAAATCCAGCCGCCCTGGACCTTGCCTTCCACATGGATCCGGCCCTCTTCCTCGGGGCCGAAGCTCTCCACCGACGCCAGCAACAACAGCGTGAGCCCGCGGAGCAACGGACCCCGGACAGCTCGCGCTGCCGGGAGGTCTTCCACGACGAACTCCACCGCGTGACGATTGTTAAAAGTGTGGGCGAGCAGGTCGCGGGCGGCCTCGAGCTCGCGCGACAATCTCACCGGCTCCGGGGCGCCGTGGTCGGCCTCGGCGAAGGAGCGCACGTCGTGGGCGAGCGTGCGCAGTCGCGACAGGCCATCGCCCAGCCGGTCGATGACGAGGTCGAGCTCCTTCTCCTTGTCGGCGAGTTGGGCGCGGCGGGTGACCTGGTCGAACTCGCGGAGGCTCGCGCCGCTCGACACCAGGCGGGCGATGGTCCGCAGGTCGGCCAGTCGCGACAGCACCACGCGGTGGTCGGGGTCGAAGTAGGCGAAGGCGTCGAGCAGGCGGCTCACGATGCCTTCGGCGAAGACGCTCTCCAGCGCACGCGACTTGGTGCGCCGCGACTCGGCAATCACCGCGTCGGCCTCGGCGCGGTCGACAAACAGCATGAGCACCGTGTCGATCGCGCCGTCCGGGGCTTTCAGCGCAACGGCGTCGAGCTCGGCACGCGAGCGCGTGCCGTCGGGTCGGCGCACTTCTACCGTCTGGCTGTGTTTGCCGCGCGCGAGCAGGCGCGTTTGCAGGCCGTCCCAGCCGAGCTCGGGGACGATCAGCACCTCGTCGAGCACCTTTTGGCCTCGAGCCTTCACCGAGGACAGGCCGCCGAGACGCTCGGCGCCTCGGCTCCAGGCGCGCACGGTGCCGTCGGGTGCGGTTACCACCGCCGGCACCGAGATGATCGAGCCCACGGCGCGATCGAGCTCGCGCACGCCCTTGTCGCCCTCGATGTTCGCCACGGGCACGGTGGACACGGCCGCGTGGGGCGGCGCCGCGATGAGCGCGATGGCCTGGAGCTGGCCGCGGTCGTTGACGACGCGGGCCACCTGCACCTCGCACTCCACGCTGTCGCCTCGTTCCCGACGGAGTGGCAAGGTCTCGCGGAAGCTGCCCTCGGTGCGGGCGCGGTCGATCCACCCGAGCACCATGGCTCGCGGCGATTCGGCGGCCAGGATGTTCGACAGTGGCCGTTCGAGCGCGCTGCGCGGCGAGTAGCCAAGCAGGCGCTCGGCGCCACCCGACCAGTGGAGGATGCGTCCCTCGGTGTCGGCGAGGATCACCGCTTCCGGAACGCTCTCCAATAAGCCGCCCTGCAGGCGCACCCAGTGCTCCAGCTTGCGACGGTCGGTGACGTCGTCGCCCATCACCACCACGAAGCGGTCGGCCCCCGCGCCCTGGAGCACGAACTGCCAGCGCACCTGCCGCACATCGCCGCCCCGGGTGGTGTGGATCCACTCCGCCTCGCGTACCTTCTCGCCAGCCAGCGCGCGCTCGTGCGTGGCGATGATACCATCGCGAAGGCCCGGCTCGGCGATGAGTGCGCGCGTCCAGGCGCGGAGGTCGGGCAGCGTGGTGGGGTCGAGCTCCAGCCGATCCACGAGGGCACGGTTGATCGAGAGGATCTTGCCGCCCGGGCCCACGGCGTAGATGAGGGCCCCCGTGCGATCGAGCAGGGTTTCCATGGCCCCCAGGGAGAGGGCGGGCAGCGCGGGGGGCTTGGCGCTGGGCATCGGGGGCCGGCTAACGAGCTAGACTCCGCCGTGCTCGCGGTTCGACTCCAGGGCAGTGGACCCATCGCGCCCTTCGACGAGGGCGCGGGCGCGCTTCCCGTGCTCGGGCGCACGCTGCGCGAGGCACAAGACGAGGCCCTTGCCGCGGCGGGGTTCACCCTGGGTGACGACATTTCTCGCCCGCGTCTGGTGTTCGGCGAAAACACCTTCTTCACAGCTTCCCTTCTGCGAAAACTACGAAAGAACGGGCAGACCGGTCGCCTGAGGATTCGCGATGAGCGCTGGCTGCGCATGGCGGCGCCTCTGGCCACCGATCCGTCGCGACCGCGCATTGGTTTCGTGAACAAGGGCGAACCTGCCACCCTCGACGGCCTCGACGACCTCGACTTCGACCTCCAGCTCCAGGAAACGCCCCCGGCGGTCGTCCACCCCGCCTTCGCCCACGTGGTGGCCGAGGGGGGCATGGTCACGGGCGCAGCCATCGCCCACGACATCGAGCACTGGGTTCACCTCGTGCGGGTGAACCTTCTCGGGCTCACCGCGAAAGCGGCCGAGATCACCGAGCAGTTCAACACCGCGCCGTGGTGGTGGAAGGTCGGCCGGGCGGCGGAGGTGCTGTGGGCGGCCGGCTGGCCGAGCGAGGCGCGCATCCACCGGGCCGTGTGTCGCATCGGAAGGGGTGCCAAGATCCACCCGAGTGCGGTGGTCGAGGTGAGCGAGGTCGGCGCGGGCGCGGTGATCGGGCCGCTCGCCGTCGTCCGCGGGTCGGTGGTCGGTGAGGGGGCCACCATCGACGCACACGCGCACGTGGTGGCGTCAAGCGTGGGCGCACGGGCCCAGGTTGGACGCGGTACTCACCTCGCGCTCTCGGTCCTCGCGGAAGGCGCGTTGGTGAGCCAGGGCTGGGGTCATCAGGCCTGCGTGTTTGGTCGCGACAGTTTCGTGGCGCAGGGTGTCACCACCCTCGACCTCTCATTCGGCGGCCCGATCCGGGTGAACTTGGGGCTGCAACGCGTGTCGTCGGGCACCCATTTCCTCGGCAGTTGTGTCGGTCACCGCGCGAAGGTCGGCGCGGGCGTCCGGCTCGGCTACGGTATGGCGGTGCCGAACGACGCCCTCCTCGTTGCCCCCGCCGCTGATCTTGCCCGCCGCTGGCCCCGCCCCGTCCAGGGCCCCGCCACCATCGCCGACGGCGAGGTCGTGCCGGTGAAAGGCGCATGAGGTCGCGCTTCTTGCTGTTCCTGGTGATCGGCGGTTGCTGCCAGGCACCACCCTCGTGGTCGGAGATCGAGCCGGTGACCGTGACCGAGGGGGTGGACGTTCCCCTGGATCTCTCGGACTACGCCGAGGGCAAAGAGCTCACCTTCACCGCCGAGTCCGACGGCAACGTGAGCGCCGGGGTGAAGGGCACCCAGCTCCACCTCACCGGCAATGGCGACGACATCGGCTACGCCTCGGTGCGGCTCGTGGCCACCGACGCTTGCGGCCAGGAGGCGGAGACCAACCTCACGGTCGAGGTCTTGCCGGGTTCGCTCGCCGGCTGCCCGATGATCTTCTCGACCGACGCGCCCGGCGCCGCGAGCGTGGCGATCGCCGGCGACTTCAACGCCTGGTCGAGCACCGAAAACCCGCTTGAAGAGGGCACCGACGGCACGTGGAGCACCACGCTGGTGCTCGCGCCGGGCAGCTACGCCTACAAGTACGTGGAAAATGGCAGCGACTGGCGCTGCGACGCCGAGGCCGACCTCATTCACTGCGACGAGGGCCAGGGCTACGACGCGTCCTGCCCCGCCGGCGGCAACGGCTGCAACTCGCTCATCGTGGTCAACGCCTGCGAAGACCCCGTGCTCGAGACCACGCGGGTGAAGATCGACCGCGACACACGGGGCATCGAGGTGGGGGCGCGGGCGGACCGGGAGGTGACGGGGACCTGGGCCACGCTCGATGGCGAGAGCATCGACGGGTGGAACGACCAGACCTTCTACTTCGCCACGTCGGGACTGGAGAGTGGGCGCCATGTGCTTCGCATGGGTGCCGACGGGGCCGAGGATCTGTACGTGCCCTTCTGGGTCGACGAGCGCGACTGGGAAAGCGGACTGCTCTACTTCGTTTTCGTGGACCGGTTCTTCGATGGCGACAGTTCGCTCAACGAGTCCGAGGGGGCCGACGTTGACTACGCGGGTGGCGACTGGGCCGGCGTGGTGGAGAAGCTTGACTACCTCGACGAGCTGGGCGTGACCGTGCTCTGGCTCACCGCCCCGCAGGACAACGCCGAGGGCCCCTGGGACGGCCAGTGCAACACGAGCTTTGCCGGCTACCACGGCTACTGGCCGGCGAGCGACGACCCTGAAGAACACTTCGGCAGCGCGGACGACCTGCACACCCTCGTCGACGAGGCCCACGCCCGCGGCATGCGCGTGATGGTGGACTGGGTGGCCAACCACGTGCACGAGACGCACGACTGGTACACCACCCGACCGGAGTGGTTCAACGACCGGTTCATCTGCGAGGAAGATGAAGACGGCAACGGCGAGACCAACTGGAACCAGCGCACGGAAACCTGCTGGTTCGCCGAGTACTTGCCCGACATCGACTACACCCAGAACGACCCTCTTGTTCGCTCGGTCGACGCGGCCATCGACTTCGCCAAGGAATACGACCTCGACGGCTACCGCATCGACGCGGTGAAGCACATGCCCATGTCGGTGGTGGTGAACAGCGAGGCGCGTATCGCCCGGGAAATCGAACACTCGGACGTGGGCGGCACCGAGGACTTCCACACCATCGGGGAAACCTTCGATGGCTACAGCAAGATCGCGGAGTACATCGGCGACGACAAGCTCGACGCCCAGTTCGACTTCCCGCTCTACTACACGGTGCTCGCCGCCTTCGCCGAGGGCAGCACGGGATTGAGCAATGGCGACGGTTCGCTCCAGGCTGCCTGGGAATCCTCGCAGGCCGCCTACGGCGGCGCGTTGATGTCGCCGTTCCTCGGCAATCACGACGTGGCGCGCTTCATCGCCGTGGCCTCGGGCGAGGTGTCGTCGAGTGATGGCGCCTGCGATGACGACGGCAACCTTCGCGATCCTGACACCGCCCCGGGCTGGTCGGAGCCCTACGATCGACTGCGTCTCGCGTGGACCTTCCTGCTTAGTTCGGAGGGCCTGCCGCTCATCTACTACGGCGACGAGATCGGCCTCCCGGGCTATGCCGATCCCGACAATCGGCAGAGCATGCGCTTTGGGAGCGATCTGAGCGCCGACGAGGCCGTGGTGCTCGCGCACGTCCAGGCGCTCGGGCAGGCCCGTCGTGATCACCCCGCGATGTCCACGGGCACGCGGGTGGACTGGTGGGAAAACGACGAGAACACCTGGGCCTACGCGCGGGCGAACGGGCCCGACGCGGTGCTGGTGATCCTCAATCGCGGGGATGCCCGCACGCTCAGCAACGGCCTCGACTTCGCCGGGCTGCCGAGTGTCACCTACGTCGACATCTTCACGGGCGAGCGCTTCGTGCCCGACGGCGACACGCTCAGCGTCGAGGTCGGCGCGCTGGCGAGCCGAGTGCTGGTGCCCGAGTGATGCTCCTCGTCCTCTCGGCCTTCGCCCTGGATCCCTTTCCCTCGGTGTCGTCGCGCGCGGCAGGCAATGGCTTCGGCGTGCTGGTGTACGACGGCGACCGACTCACCCAGGCCTGGAACCACACCTACTCGCAGTACGACGACTATGAGTACACCGACGACATCCTGTACGACACCTACTTTGGCTACACCGACCTCGACGGCACCGGCAACTGGCTGAGCGACCCGGAGTCGGTGTGGACCGAGGATGGCACTGGCGTGATCGGCAGTAAACAGACCACTGGAAGCCTAGAGTTCACCCAGTGGGCCTTCATGCCGATGGCCTACGAGGGCTTTGGCGTGGCGCAGGTGATCCGGGTGCGGAACCCGAGCGCCACTGCGCGCGTGTCGGCCTTCCAGCTCGCCTCGTTGCACAACTGGCAGGCCGGTGGTTCCGAGACGGTGGCCACCTACTCCGACGAGATCGTGGTGGAGGAAGCGAGTGACATCGCGCTCTGGTTCCATGCGCCGGGAGCCGCCGAGAACAGCTGCGAGGGGGTGTACGACACCGTGCTCGCTGGGCGGAAGTTGGCCGGGGACTGTGCCTTCTACGCATCGAGCATCGTCCCCGGCTTCGGTTGGAGCGTGCCCTCCCTGGGGCCCGGGGAGGACGCCTGGTACGGCGTTTTCACGTCGACCGACCCCACTCCCGAGTGGAGCACGCTCGACTCGCCCGCCCGTGACTGGCTCGTGGCCGAGTTGCAGGGCTGGGCGGCGTTCCAGGCCGCGGCCAAGGTGCCCGCCGACCTCGACGACGACGAGACTGCGGTGTTTCGCCAGCAGCTGGCCTACCTCAAGATGGCGCAGGTGCGCGAGCCCGGGGCGGCCTTCGGGCAGATCGTGGCGAGCTACCCGGTGGCCGCGCCGCAGGACGAATTCGCGCACTACTGGAACATCACATGGGTGCGCGACTCGGCCTACAGTATCGTGGCGCTGGCGCGTGCCGGCTACGGCGAGGAAGCGGCGAACGCTCTTCGGTTCTTGTTCCAGGAAGGCAAGGCGGGGAACTACGCGCAGTACGTCGAGGGACAAGACTACGGCGTGAGCGTGTGTCGACTTTACGGCGACGGATCCGAGTGGTCGGACGACGACGGCACCGGCCCGAATATCGAGCTCGACAACTGGGGGCTTTTTCTCTGGGCGCTCGGCGAGCTGGTGGAGGATGGCGACCAGACCGGGCTGCTGGAAGAGTTGGGTCCGCGCGCGCTGGACGAGGTGGCCGACCCGCTCGCCAACATGGTGGTGGCCAGCAACGGGCTCATCGCGGTGGACAGCTCCATCTGGGAGCGACACTGGTCGGGCGAGCAGGATCAGCACACCTACACATCGGTGATGGCGGTGGCTGGGCTCCGCGCCGCGGCCGCCCTCGCGCTGCAGCTCGGTGACGGCCGGGCCACCGGCTACCTGCAGGCGGCCGAGGGTATCGCCTCGGCGATCGCGCTCGAGCTTGTCGATGAGAATGGCGTGCTCGCGGCCAGCAAGGGTCAGCTCGACAGCGGCAGCGACTACCTCGATATCGCCGCCGTGGAGGCCTACAACTTCGACGTGCTCGATCCCCTCGGCAGCACCTTTGGTCCCACGCTGGCGGCATGGGACGAGGTCCTGCGGGTGGAATCGGGCGTGGGCTACGCGCGCAACGACGACGGCGACGAGTACGACGACGCGGAGTGGGCCTTCGCCGACTTGCGCGTGGCCACGGCGATGCGACGTGCCTGCGCCACCGCGCGGGCCGAGGAGATCGAGGACTGGATCACCGGCCAGGCGATGCTCAACGGTCGGCAGATCCCCGAGTTGTTCATGCCCGAGACGGGCGAGTACGCCGGTCCGGTGCCGATGGTCGGCTTTGGGGCCGGTTTGTACGTGCTGGCGATGCAACAACGCGCCGACAGCAGCGCTTTCTGTCCCGAGCCGGTCGACCCGCTGTTCGACACGCCGATCGAGGCGGTGTACACGCCCGCTTGCTCCTGCGAAGACACCGGCGACAGCGGTGCCGCGTTTGTCGGGTTGGCGGGGCTCGCGCTGTGGCGCCGTCGTCGCTGGGATGCGCGCTGAACGTGGCCGACAACCTCCTTCGCATGACACTCATCGCGCTGGCGGACGCGAACGTGCGGTTCGTGGTCTGCGGTGGTGTTGCCTGCGTCCTCCAGGGGGTCGCGCGGACCACCCACCACCTCGACGTTCGCGTGGCCCTGGAAACACCCGATCTCGAGGCGCTCGTGAGGGTCGCGCGGGCGCTGGAGCTTCGACCTCGAGTACCAGAACCCATCGAGTCCCTGCTCGATGCGGAACGCCGTCGCGCCTGGGTGGAGGAGAAGCACGCTGTCGTGTACACGCTGGTGGCCGCGAGCGGGGCGTTCGCCCTGGATGTGTTTCTGAGCTATCCCTTGTCATTCGATGAGCTGGCGGCTGAGGCCGACTCGTTTGAGGTCGAGGGACGTCGTTTTCTGGTCTCGTCGAAGCGGCACCTGATCGTCGCCAAGTCCAGCGTTACTCCGCCACGCAAGGTCGACCTTCGAGACATCGAGGATCTCCAGGAGTTGCTCAGTGTCCCGCCCTGACTCCATGCCCGAGCGCGGCACCGTCGATCCGCTGTTCGATGGCCATTTGGAGCGGCCACTCCTCCTGCTCTCCGCCGAGGAGCGTTTGGACTGGATCTGGGAAATGATGGAGCTTGTTCGCACAGCTCGGCGAACGGGTAGCCACGACGGAACGGCCCCCCCCGCGGGGGGCGTGGGGCGACCCACCTAGTCCGCCTTCCCGCAATTTCGTCCCGAATTTCCCGCTCGCTTCGCTCGCCGCTGCGCGGGGCCGGGCGGGGCTGGGCTGTTCGGTCCTCGATGAACTCGCCCCTACAGCCGCAATACGCCGCCTCCCCCGACGATCCACCGGTTCCCGCCCTCGCTCCAGGTCGGCGGCCGCCCGTCGGCGTGGAGCACCACCGTCTTGTAGAGGTACACCTCGTCCTCGAGTGTCACTTTCCCGGGCACCGGCACGCCGTGCGCGGGGTCCCAGCTCCCGAGCTCGGGGGCGTCGCCCACCACCACGAGACGGTCGCCGGGGGGGAGTTTTTTCGAGCTTTTGAAGCGTACCGTGCCGCCGTGGACCCGGGGCGCGGGCAATGTCCCGGGGTCGTACACCGTCACCGTGCGTGGGTCGAAGTGGACACCGGCGATGTCGATCGACTCGGCGCCCTCGTTGTACAACACCCATCGGCGCTCCCCGCCGTGCGTACGTTCCCAGGCCACGTGGTGCTCGCCCAGCGCGATCACCCGGCTGTCCCCGTGTGACAGAGAGGGGCTCTCGCGTCGCTGTCGCGCCAGGCTGGCCAACCAGGCCAGCCGGTCAACACCGAGCGAGTCCCAGCGCATGTCGGCGCGATTGTCGGGCTCCTCGGCACCGAGTGGCAGGTACTCCGTGCCCCAGGTGATGACCGGTCGCCCGCGGAGCGCGAAGAGCAAGGCGATGGCGGCCTCGGCGCCCCAGGCATCACCGTTGCAGGCGCTCAGGATGCGCGGGGTGTCGTGATTGTCCACGAACGTGAGCCAGGTGTGGCCGGGCACGTGGTCGCTCCGGTCGAGGGCGGCGGCGAGCTGCGCGAGCGGGGCGTCGCCACAGGCGGTGTCTTTGAGCGCGTAGTAGAGCGGGTAATCGAAAACCGCGTCGAGACCGGCCTTCTCACGAGTGTCAAGAACGGTGGCCACGTTGCCGTCGAAGATCTCGCCCCAGGTCTCCACCCCGAGTGATCGGGCCTCGGCGCCCATCGCGCGCACGAACTCGGGGCTCATGTGCCGCACGGCGTCGAGCCGCAGCGCGGCCGGCCCCACGCGCTCGATCCACAGGTCGGTGGCGGCTTCTAACCATCCACGAACCTCGCGGTTGTCCTGGTCGAGGTCGGGGAGCCCGTGCACCCATCCTTGCTGGAGCTGAGCCGGGTCGTTCCAGTCGACAATCTTGCTCGGCCCGTGAAACCACTCGGGATGATGCTGCACAAAGCCGTGATCGGGCGCGAGGTGGTTGTAGACGGTGTCGAGCACCAGGCGGATGCCACGTGCGTCGGCCTCGCGACGCAGCGTGGCCAGCTCCTCGAGGGTACCAAAGCGCGGTTCGAGCGCCATCGGGTCGTGGAGCCAGTAGCCATGGTAGGCCCCCCACTGGAAGAACTTCTCCGTTCGCATCTGGGTGATCGGCCCGAGCCAGAGCGTGTCGACCCCGATCTCCTTGAGGTTGTCGAGCTTGGCCGTGACCCCCGCGAGGTCGCCCCCGTGGAAGGCCTGCGGGTCGGCGAGGTCGATGGCACCGTCGTTGGCGGGGTTGCCGTTGTAGAAGCGATCGACGAGGAGGAAGTAGATCACGGGCTCACCTTGTAGCGCGGCCTGCGGCGCGGCTATGATCGGGGTGTGGCCCAGCCCGCTCGCAAACTCGCGACCTACGATGACATCCTGAGGCTGCCCGCCGATGCCCGCGCCGAGGTGATCGCGGGGGTGCTTTACGAGCACGCCCGCCCGCGGCCGCGTCACCAGCGCGTGCAGGCGGCCTTCGGTCGCTACGTGGGCGGCCCCTTCGACCAGGACGACGAGCCGGGCGGGTGGTGGATCCTCGTGGACACTGACGTCCGCTTCGGCCCCCACGACACGGTGCGCCCCGATGTCGTGGGTTGGCGACGAGAACGTATGCCCGACCTGCCGGAAAGCCGGCCCATCGAGATCGTTCCTGACTGGATCTGCGAGATCCGCTCGGCCTCCACGGCGAGTCACGATGTCCTGCGCAAACGACCGCTCTACGCGCAGCACGGCGTGGGCTGGTTCTGGGCGGCCGACCCCGAGGCCCGGATGGTGGAGTGTTTCGCCAACCGCGATGGCCTCTGGGTGACCCAGGGCGCCGCGGGTGACGGCGAGATGGCCCGCCTGCCGCCCTTCGAGGCGGCGGAGATCGACATCACGAGGTTGTTTGGGAGGGTGTAGCTACTCGCGCCCGGCAATCCAGGCGTCCACCAGCTGCCCCACCCGCCGGGCCACGACGGGCGTGGCGGCGGTCACGGCCTCGGCCTCGCGCTCGTGGTGGTAGGCGAGAAAAACGGGCACGTCGAACTGGGCCTCCACCGGTGGCGCGTTGCCCTCGGCGAGCGTGAGCGTCACCCCCACGGTCCACCGGTACTGCCCGTTCATCTCGGAGTAGTAGCTGGGCTCGGTCTCGATCAGCAGGATCGCGCCGTCCTCGGCCTCGCGCAGCATGTCGAGGCGCTGCTGGGTGCCCGCCAGGCCACCGAGGCGCGCCGCGCCTTCGATCGTGGTCACGTACGTCGGCAGGCCCCCCCGGTCGTTGAGCACGGGCGCCAGTCCCATCTCGAAGGCGGGTGGCGCGGCGCTGGCCTCGCCCGACACGGGCACCATGAGCGTGGCCACCGCCAGCGGCACGCCGTCGCCCGGGGCCGGGGGCACCGGCTTGATACACGCAAACAATAGCCCTAGAACCATGCTTCCGTCTCCAGGGCCAGCACGCTGTGGGAGTGCCGTTCCACGTTGCCGAAGTCGTTGTACTCGTCGAGCGACTCGACGAAGCTGTTGCCAAAGGCGTTGTTCTGCGTGCTGTATTGGAGGCCATACAACAATCGAAGCGACGGCCGCGTGTAGATGCCGGGGCCCAGCGGGTTGAGCACCACCCCGCCCTTGGCCTGCCAGGTGAAGCGGGTGTCACTGTCGCCGTACTCGAGGCCCTCGCTGTCGGCCTTGCCGCCGGTGTTCTCGAAGAGGCTGTCCACGTGGTTGCGGTAGGCGTTGCCGTTGTGCGACACCTCCTGGGCCACGCTGCCCTCCACGAGCAGGTGCACCACCCGCGACAGGTACACCTGGTTGCGGAGCACCGCCGACATGTAGGTGCGGTCATTGTCGGAGGGGGCAAGGTCGTTGTCGCCGTCCTCGTGCACGCCGTAGAGGCCCCCCAGCACCACGTCGTAGCGCTCGGGCACCAGTTGCCACTGCATCTCGTCGCCGAGGAGCAAGACGGTGCGCTCGTCGGTGAGCGAGGTGATGTAGATGTCGACGGTCTCGCCGTCGACCGTCTCGCTACTGAAGTTGTCGGGATGAACCTGCGCGTAGCTCGCGTAGAGGCTGTTCCAGCGCAAGGGCCCGAGCTTGCCGAAGCCGAGGTAGCCCACCATCTTCCAGGACGAAGCGTCGGTGGAGGTGGGGGAGGGAAAGTCGGCGAGCTGGCCGGGGTTCGCGTCGAGGTAAGTCTGGACGACTTCGCCGCGGAGGTAGTCCTCGTAGCTGACACCCGGCGTGTCGTGGGGCGCGTACCGATTGCCCACCACCTCGGGCTCGTAGTACCCCTGTCCACCCACGCCAAGCTCGAGCTTCCCCGCGATGTTCACGCGCGCCGTGGCCCCGGCGCTGAGCACGGTGTTGTACTCGCTGCCCTTGAGGTTGAAGCCCGCGTCGCCCGCGCCCACGGTGAGCTCGAGCGCGCGGGTTTGATAGCGCGCCTGCGCCCCGACCGTGTCGAAGAGCACTTGCGCCGGGCGCATGTCGTAGAGGCCGAGGTCGCCGAAGTTCGACTCGAGCGTGCCCACGCGCCAGGTGGTGTCTTGCAGGCCCACGTTGCCGGCCTGGACGTAGAGCTGGGACAATCGCAGGTAGGCCAGCGAACCGCCGCCCTCGTCGGCGTTTTGCACCGTGCCACCCTCGATCTTGGCGTGGAGATCGGTCCAGGGCTCGGTGCTCCCGGGGACGGGATCGAGCACCGACTGTCGCAATTCCAGCGCCGCGTAGGGACCCTCGTTGAGCAGGCGCCCGTAGAGGTTCCAGTAGCCGAGGCGGCCGTCGCCACCCTCGAAGTCGGGGCGGGTCATCACCCGGAGGTAGCCGCCCACGTCGGCGGCCAAGGCCGCGCTCACCAGCAGCATCATTCCGCGGCCTCGAGGATCACGATGGTGGTGGAGGGCACGGTGTAGCTACCGCCGGTGATCGCCGGGGCGGGGTCGAAGTAGTTGGCGCTGGCGCGGGTGTCGAGGCCCTCGGTGGTCACGTAGTCCTCGGTGTCGAAGTACTGCTGGGTGTCGACGACTCGGCCCCAGGAGCGTCCCTCGGGGAGCGTGTAGGTGACGTCGCCGCGCTCCATGTTGAGCAACATCACCAGCTCCGCTTTCCCGACCGATCCGTCGTCGTACCAGTGCACCATCAGGTGGCGACCCCCCCAGTCGGGGTCGCCGTCGTTGGCCGCGTTCTTCCAGACGAAGGGCATGGCGCCGCCGTATTCGCTGGGCGAGAAGGCGTAGGTGCGTGCCAGCCGGAAGCGCGTCATCTGGGAAACGAAGTCCATCATGCGCCAGCGCTCGTCGTGGCTCTGCCACTCGCCCCAGCGGAACCAGTTCCACTCGTTGTCGGCGGCGGTACTGTAGGCGTTGTTGTTGCCGTACTGCGTGCGGAGCCACTCGTCGCCCCCGTAGAGCATCGGCGTGCCCTGCGACACCATCATCGCCACGTAGAAGTTGCGCATCAGCTGGCGTTTGAAGTCCTCGGCGTCCTGGCCCCAGTCGCGCGAACGGTTGTTGCTCTCGCCGCTGTCGGTCTCGCACCAGCTCGACGTGGGATCGTCGCAGCAGGTGGGGTTGAGCGGGCCACAGAAGTTCTGCTTCTCGTCGTACGACAACAGGTCGTACATGGTGAAGCCGTCGTGACAGGTGACGAAGTTGGTGCTGTGGTAGGGGCGCCGGTTCCAGCCGTAGCGCGCCTCCGACCCGGTGATCACCCCGCCGCCATCGATGCTGTTCTCGGCGCTGTTGAGTGTCCACTCGTCGTCATTGACGATCTCGCGCCACCAGTCGCGGAAGCTCGCGTTCCACTCGCCCCAGCCCACCGCCTCGTTCACCGTCGACGCGGGGAAAGCACCGATGGAGCTGTAATAGCCGCCGGCGGTCCACGGCTCGGCGATGATGCGCGTGTTCTGGGCGAGCAGCACCTCGTCGTCGATGATTTCCTGGAGCACGGTGTTGGCGGGGTCGTCCCAGTTGTTGTAGTCGCCGTCTTTCTCGCCGAGGATGCCGGCGAGGTCGACGCGGAAGCCATCGACGTGCAGCTCCTCCACCATGAAGTGGAGGCTGTCGAGGATCATCCGGCGAACCGGCGTGTAGTTGGGCCGGGTCTGGTTGCCCACGCCGGTGTTGTTCCAGTAGCCGGTCTTGTCTTCCGACAGGGCGTAGTAGGCGTTGTTGTCGAGCCCGCGCATATTGTAGATGGTGGCGGCCTCGGTGGTGTCGAGGTTGTAGGCATCCACCATGGCTTCCTCGTCTGTCAGGAAGTCGTCGGTGTACACCTTGTCGCGCCAGAGGCCGCCCTCGCCCGAGTGGTTGTACACCACGTCGATCACCACCTCGATGCCTTGCTGGTGGAGTGCGTCGACCATGAACTTGAACTCGTCGAGCACGGCGGCGTGCTCCTCGCCGTACACGTAGTCGGCCGAGTAGGTGAGCTCCGGCGCGAAGAAGCTGATGTTGTTGTAGCCCCAGTAGCCGCCGTCGGCCGGCTTCTCGTGCACCGGCAAGAGCTCCACGGCGGTGATGCCCAGCTCGGCCAGGTAGGGCGCGTGCTCGGCGATGCCCCGGTAGGTACCGGGATGGTCCACGCCGGTCACCCCGTTGGCGGTGAAACCCTTCGGGTGCACCTCGTAGAGGATGAGGTCGGTCCAGTCGTGGTTGTCGAGCGTGTTCTCGGCGCGCCCGTCGCGCCAGGCGTCCTCGTTGTCGCTCCAGGCGTAGTCGCTCTCCACGACGATCGACTTGGCCGCCGCGCCCCACGTGCACTGGGTACGTCGCGACTCGCCGCTCCCGGCAGAGCCCACGCCCCAGTCGTGATCGCGGGTGAGCGCGCGCCCCCAGGGGTCGGTCAGCAACTTGTTGGGGTTGAAGCGGTTGCCCAGGCTATCGACATCCGACACGAAGCCGTCCTGGCCGCCGCAGTACCCGTCCTCGTGGTAGGCCCAATTGGGCCCCCAGGCCACGAGCCCGTAGAGTTGGCCCTCGCCCACGCCTTCCACGTAGAGGTTCCACACGTCGCCGAAACGATCCATCTCGAAACGCTGGATGGGCTCGGCGGCGTCGGGATCGTCGAAGAGCAAGAGCTCCACGCGCTCGGCGGCCTGGGTGTAGGCGGCGAAGTTGACCCCGCGGTCGATGATCGTGGGCCCCATGTGTTCGAGCGCCGCCACCGCGTCGGCGCTGAGCGAGGGGGCCACCGACTCGGTGTGGTAGAGCCGGGTGTACTCGTCGGGAGGCGCGCAGCCGGTGCAGGCGAGGAGGAGGAGGAACCACATCGGGCGCCATGCTACCCTCTCGGGGGCTAAGGGGGCAGCCATGAAACGGCGGCTATTGACCGGGCTCGGCGTGCTCCTCGGGGTGCTCGTGCTCGCCACCCTCGGCGCGCTCGCGATGCCGTCGCGCTGGGAGGCCGGCGCCCGCTGCGAGATCGGCAGTCCCACCGAGGCGGTGGTGCCCTGGGTCTCGACGGCCGAGGCCTGGCCTCGCTGGCTCGGCTGGGAGGCCGACCTCGACGGGCAGTTGCGCTGGGCAGCGGGCCCCGATGGCACGATGGTGTGGAGCGGGCCCCGGCTCGGGGAGGGGGCCCTCGCCGTGGTGGCCACCGGTGGGCTTTCCTGGGACGTGACCCTCGCCCCGGCCGAGGGCGTGGCCTGGCACGGGCAGCTCGTGCTGGAGCCGAGCGAGCGCAGCACGGCGGTGTCGTGGACGACGAGCGGCGACTACGGCGCGTTGCCCTGGTCACGTTTCCTCGGCGGCGCCCCCGGCGATCGGGCGCGCGATCGGATGCAGCGCGCCCTGTCGCGACTCGAACGCGCGGTGGAGAGCACGCTCGCGCGGGAGGCTCGGGAGGCGGCGGCGCGCGAGGCCGCGGAGGAGGCGGATCGGAGGGCACAGGCCGACATCGAGGCCCAGAACGCGGCGGGGGAGCGGGCGGCCGGGGATTGAGCGTGGTGGTGGGTGACTACCACTTGGCCGGGTCGTCGAAGGGGATGTCGAAGCCTTCCATGATGAGCAGCCGCCCGGAGTCTGTGCCGTACTCGGGGCTGTCGTAGCTCGGCTCGCTGAAGATCCACTCGGGGAGGCCGTCGCCGGTGAGGTCGGTGAAGAACACGTCGCGCTCGATCTCGTCGCGGAAGCAGAGGGTGTCGGGCTCGTAGTCGTCGTAGACGCCCCCGGCGGCGAGGTCGCCGGTGCGGAGGACACACTCGCGGTTGTCGGGGTCGCTGCCGCCGTCGCTGTACCGATTGACGTAGAGGTCGCTGGTGGTGTCGCCGTCGATGTCGGGGATCCACCGAGCCGCGTACAGCAGCTCCGAGAATCGCGAGTCGGCGCGGGTGGGGCAGAGCCTGGCGTGCTCGAGCAACGAGAGGTCGCCGACGGGGACGGACCCGCCACGGAGGACGAGGATGCAGATCTCGTACTCGTAGCTATCGACATCGGTGAGGGCGAGGTGCATCGACGCCTCGGGATAGCCGTCGCCGTCGAGGTCGCTCGCGAGGTGGGCACCGTCGCTGAGGCTCGTGAACGTCTCGCGACCACCCGCGTCCGGGTAGATTCCCCAGTCCGCGACCTCCTCGATGTCGGCCTGCCCGGCGAGGAGTTCCTCGCCCTCGATCACCCGTATCGAGCCGAGGGACTCGTCGGCGTAGGGGTCGTGCCAGGCGATCTCGTCGCTGCCGTCTCCATCGGCGTCGGGGAGCACGGCCACTCCGTTGCCCGAGAAGCCATCCGTGTACTCCTCCGAGGTCACCACCAGCTCGATGTCCGTGGCGCTGGCACCATAGGCGAGCGCGGCGGGTCCGCCCTCCAGGAACCGGAAATCGATGCCATTGGTGGGGGTCTCGGTGAGCACCACGAGGTCGGCCACGCCGTCGCCGCTGAAGTCGCCGCCGGACAGGGCGTCGTTTACCTTGTCCGGGTCGCCGGCGTCCGTCCACCATCCGGTGGCGACGTCGCGAATGTCGTGGGTGCCCGGGGACCACGAGTCCGGTGGCCCGGGGACGACGTAGACGTTGCCCGGTTCGCCGGTTTCGGGTGCACCCTCGCCCCATGTGACCACGTCCAGCGCGCCATTGCCGTCAAGGTCGCCGGCGTCCCGGAGAATCGAGATGTAATCCCGCCCGTTGTCGCTGCACCAGAAGGGGAGGTCGGTGTCGGCCATCGAGGGTGCCAGGTTGGCACCACCCAGGAGGGTGCCCCCGCCGGACGCGTGGCCGCAGCCGTAGCGAACGAACGCCTGGTCCTCAGGGGTGCCACGGCCACTGACGCCGAGGATCTCGAGGCCGCTGTCCTCGTGGGTGCCGAGCAGGACGTAGGACGCCGACACCGCCGGGTCCCACGGCTCCCCGCACGCTCCGTCTGCAATGGCGACGCCGTCGCAGTCCTGGTCGAGGGCGTCGCAACCCTCCGGCGCCCCGGGGTACACGTTGGCGCGGCTGTCATCGCAGTCGCCGCCCTCCGCCGTCCAGCCGTCGTCGTCGAGATCGTCGTCGGGGGGCGCGGTGTCCCCCGTCTCCCCGGCGCTGTCCTCGCTGGTGTCCTCCCCGGAGTCCGGTCCGGTGTCGCCGCTATCGACCGGCGCCGAGTCCCCAGGATCGCCCGTGTCGACGCCGTCCGGGTCGCGCGACTCCTCATCGACCGCCCGGGGGCAGCCGGCGAGGAGTAGCCACAGCGTTACCACTGGACCTCCCCGCGCCAGGCGCCACTGCCGGCGAGCGCGACCCCCAGCCAGTGGCCGTGGCCGTTGCCGCCCTGGTCGTCGGCCACCCCGAGTGGGCTCCACGCGGCGTGCATCGGCAGGCCGGATGGCGGGTGGGTGGCGAGGGTGGTGACCGTCCAGCCGCCAAGCGCGGTGCGCGAGGCGAGGCGGGGGTAGGGGAAGTCGGGACAGGCGGCGTGCGTGGATGGGTCGCGCACGACCTCGCACTGCTTGCGGGTGCCGAGGTCGAGCGAGGGCAGGATCGCGTAGAGGTCGGCCACCTCCGGGTGGGGCGCCACCCAGCCCACGCTCAGCTCGTCGACCGCCGGGTTCATCAACATCGTGTAGGTGTCGTAGGCGCCGGTGCTGCTGCCCCAGTAGTCCACGCCCGGATCGCTCCAGTTCATGATGCAGGCGCCGCCGTAGCGGGTGGTGATCTGGTAGGGGTCGGAGCCGAAGAAGCGGCGGTAACCGCCCCAGATGACGATGTCCTCGCTCCACGGGGCGATGGTGGCGCCCTCGATCACCTGGCCGCTCACGCCGCAAGTGTTCTCGGACTCGTGGAACTTCTCCAGCGGGATCCAGTCCCAGTCGGCCTGAGGCTGTCCCGTGCCGTCGTCGGTCACGAGAATGCGCGCCAGCGAGCACTCGGTGGGCCCGGCGGACGACGGGTAGCTTCCGTACACGGTGCCGAGCTCCACGGAGAAGATCAGGTCGAAGCTCCAGCTCACGTCGCCGGTGACCTCGTCTTCCACCCAGTAGGTGTACTCGCCGCCCGGGTGGACCAGCTCGAAGGTGCCCTTCTGCCAGGTGAGGGTCTCGTCGCAGGGCACGGTGCCGGTGCCCGGGTCGAAGGGCACCGCGTCCCAGGTGACACCGCCGTCCACCGTGAGGTAGAGGCCGCCGGGGCTGCCGGTGCCCGACTCGGGCTGGAAGAGCACCAGCGCGGCGTTGGCGTCGAGCGCCCGCACGTCGACGGGGTTGCCAAGGCTGGGCTGGGTGTCGGTCGGAGGATTGATGGGGTCGATCATGCCTACCCAGAACTGGGAGCCAGGCCAGGTGGCCGTCCCCGCGTCGAACGGGACGGCCGCGTGCGTGAAGTCCTTGTCCATGCACCAGTGTTCCCCGGTGGTCTCGTCCATGAACGCCGAGTCGTACCCGGCCCCCGCGTAGGCCCAGGTGGCCCCCTGGTCGAGCGTCCGCACCACCGCCATCTGGTGTCGCCCGTCGGAGGTCGACTCGTCGAGCAAGCCGGCCCACACGCTGCCGTCGAGGCCGACCGACACCGTGACCGACCCCGCCGGGAAGCCCTTCCACAGGCAGTCGATGGCCGCCCCCTCGCCGGTGGCGAGCCAGTGGGCCGGGTCGTACTGGAGCACGCCGTGGTCGCCGGCGACGGTCCAGAGGGTGCCGCTACTGTCCCACGCCACCTCGTGGGCCACGAAGGTCTGGTAGGTGTAGCCAGGGCTGATGTCGGGCCAGAACGTCCAGTCCACGTCGCCCTCGGGCTGGGCGAGGGTATCGATGTCGGGCGTGCCCACCGGGTCGGTCTCGTCGTCGTACCAGCCCGCGCTCAGCCCCTCGACCATCCACGCGTTGGCCCACCCGGACACCACCGCGTAGTCGCCGAAGGCACCATCCACCCAGATGGTCGAGTGTCCCTCGCCGGGGGCGGCGCGCGCCGGGAAGGAGTGCGGCTGGCCGTTGATGGTGGACTCCAGCCAGGCGCCGCCGAGGTCGAGGTTCGCGGATTGCCGGATGCGCTCGTAGTAGTCGAGGTCGGAGAAGGGCGTGGCCGGGTCGCCGGAGTTCACGGGCTCCCAGGTGGCCGTGCCCAGCGGCACCAGGGGCGACTCGGCGCGGTACAGCCGGTCGACGAAGTAGTTCGCGGCGGACGAGGCCGGGCCGAGGTTGATGAACACCCACTCGCTGGTGGGATCCATGCTGGCGTCGGTCATGAAGTAGTCGGTGGTGGGCGAGAGCATGTCGATGTCGCCCTCGACCACGAGCCCGGGCACCCAGGTGTCCACCACGTTGCCGAAGGTGTCTAGCTCCAGCGCCACCCGGTGGAGCGCCGACTCGTCGTGGTTGCACGTCGCGTCGCCCACCCCGTCGCTGTCGGCATCGACCGGGCGGGTGCCGCCATCCACCACGTAGACGGCAAGGTCGCCCAGCGCCTCGGCCAGCGTGTCGGGCTCGATGTCGCGCACGTCGACCCCGTCGGTGCCATCGACGGGCCAGCAGTTCGCGCGCAGGCCGGCCGGCAGGGCGCAGTCCAGCGGCCACGCGGGCAACTCGCAGGCGTACACCCCCTCGCCCGCATTCACCCGCCCGCGGTAGCCCACAAGGAGCAGCGAGGGCGTGCCCAGCGGCAGGTCGACGCGCAGGATGGCGCCCACGTGCTCGGCGGGGAGCGCGGTCCCGTCGTTGGGCAGCGCGCAGGTCTGCCCCGCCGCGTAGATCGACACGCCCATCGCGTCGTCGTCGGCGTTGGCCACGTAGATGACCTCGCCCTGCCCGGGCACGCCGGGCTCGATGTCGTCGGCCTGGATCAGCCGCCCGCCGCCGCCTTCCCAGGTGACCTCGCCGGCACGCGTCCCCGGGCAGTTGGTCTCGAGGCCGAAGCCGCCGATGTCGTCGCCTGTGTCCGCCCAGGTCACGCCCGCGCTGGCACCGTAGGTGTCGCTCCAGGACGAGCCGAGCTGCGACCACGTGTTGCCCTCGTCGCCGGTCCACCAGAGCCCGCCGACCAGCGTCCGGTCGCCGTCCTCCGGGTTGGTGACGTCGCCCATCAGCACGTACACGCCGTCGTCGGGGTTGGCCATGGGCTCCATGTCCGCGACGCCGAGGTTGCCCTGCATCATGAGCGAGGACGTGCCGGCGCCGTTGTTGACCTCCCAGAACCCGGGCCAGTCGCGATCACCGATGGCCACGCCGGCCACGTCGGTGCCCATCCACAGGTTGGCGAGGCCATCGTCGCGCACGACGGACTCGATGTAGCCGCCGCCGGGCATGCGGGTGTCGGTCCAGGCCAGCGTGATGTCGGCGGGCGGGGGCATCGCCTCGTCGGCGTTCTGTACCTGGATCCAGTCGATCTCGGCGCGCGAGAAGTTCATGCACGCCACGCGGACGGCGCGCAGGATGTGCCGAGGTTGCACCGTGGGGAAGGGGATCCAGTTGGTGCCCGTGGCGATGAGCGGCTCGTCGTGCGTGGTCACCGGGAACGACGCGCCCCACGGGGTCGTGTCGAGCTCGATGGTGCAGCCGGGGCCGGTGAGGAGGGCGACATCGACCATCACGCCCGTCGCGCCGCGGCTGCGAGGAATGCCGACGGTGCGGGTGACGGTCGAGCGGGCAAACGCCCCGGGGTCGCCCACCTGTACCGTGTCGCCGGTGTAGCTGAACACGCCGGTTCCCGGCCACGTGGCCGCATTGAAGAAGCCGGAGGAGAAGTAGCGCGCCATCGCGTCGCGACCGTCGCACTCGTTGTCGATGCCGTCGGAAAGGGTCTCGAACTCGCCGGGGTTCACGTTCGCGTCGCCGTCGTCGCAGTCGGGCACGCCGATCACGCAGCCGCCCGAGGTGCCGCTCAGGCTGTAGCCGTCGCCATCGCTGTCGCCTGGGCAGGCGGCTCTCGCCCTCGCCGGGGCGAGCATGGCGCTAGTGACTACGAGGAGTGCGGCAAAGTGCCGCGGGGGGGGGGCGCTGCATGGGTGAGCCTCCGGCTAGGGCGCGCTCACGGTAGCCGAGGGGGGCGCCCGGAGTCAAGGTGCTTGTTTTGGCCCATCGGTCGCGATGCCGGAGCGCTCGGAGGGCAACGACCTGCGGTCAGCCCCCCCGCGCCGACTGCCGAATCCGCTCCTGCAACGCACACCCCTCCGGCGCCCCCAGCTCGCAGGCCCGCTTGGCGTCGGCGATGGCCTCCCGTGTGAGCCCGAGTCGAAACGCACAGTCGGCCCGGCTGAGGTAGGCGTCGGCCGCGTTGGGCACCAGGGCCAGCCAGCGGTCGGCGGCCTCGATGGCGCCCCGGTCGTCGCCGGTGCGCACACGCGTCCAGGTGAGGGTCTTCCAGGCGTCCACGCTGGTGCCGTCGAGGCCTGCGGCGCGAGTGATGTCGATCTCGGCGCGCTCGTAGCGCTCCAGCTGCGCGTAGCTCTTCCCCCGCATCAGGAAACCACCGGCGTTCTCGGGCTCCTGCTCCAGGCACTCGTCGAGGTGACCGATGGCGGCACCGAAGTCACGCGCCGCGTAGGCCACTTCGCCCAGGTCGCAGGCGGCGGCCTGGCGGTCGCCCGCGGCCTCCTCGGCGGCCTCGATGCGCGCCGCCACCTCCTCCTGCTCGGTCTCCACCTTCTCGAGGCGCAGGTACTCGAGGCCCCCGTAGCCACCGAGCGCGAGCACGCCGGCGCAGGCCAGCACGAGGAGGGCGACGACGGCGGCGACGACTTTCCACATGCCCCGAGTCTAAACCACGGCGGGCAAGCTGGCGCCCTTGGCAGGGATCGAACCTGCGACCTGGGGATTAGAAATCCCCGGCTCTGTCCAGCTGAGCTACAAGGGCCTTTGCCACGCTATCCTAGCCACGGAGACCGCATGCGGCGACTCGCGCTCTTGTTCCTCGCGGCCTGCGCCAACGACGTGTCGGTCACCGAGACCGCCCGCTGCGACGGCGTGCTCCAGGGTGCGGAGGGCAAGGAGCTCGACGACCCCTTCGATCGCGACGGCGACGGCTACTTCGACGGCGACAACGACGACTGCGTGGCGACGTACCCGGCCGAGAAGCTCGACTGCAACGACGCCGACCCCGAGATCAACCCGGCCGCCCAGGAGGTGTGCAACGAGGTCGACGACGACTGCGACGACCTCGTCGACGACGCCGACGACAGCGTCGACGGCAGCGGTGGCAGCACCTACTACGCCGACGGCGACGGCGACGGCTTCGGTGACCCGTACAACCCCGGCTCGGCCTGCGAGCTCGGCGAGGGCTTCGTGGAGAACGACGCGGACTGCAACGACCAGGACGCGGCGATCAGCCCCAATGGCTCGGAAGTGAGCTGCGATTCGATCGACAACGACTGCGACGAGGAAACGCCCGACGGCCTCGATCACGACGCCGACGGCTACACCGAGTGCGAGGACTGCGCCGATCTCTCGCCCACCGTGAGCCCCGGTGCCTTGGAGACCGCCTGCAACGGCATCGACGATGACTGCGACGCGGCCACGCTCGACGAGAGCGACGCCGACCTCGACGGCGTGTCGGCCTGCGACGCCGACTGCGACGACAACGATGCTTCTCGCTCGCCCAACCTCGACGAGGTATGCGACGACGGCATCGACAACGACTGCAGCGGTCGCGACGACGAGTGCTCGGTGGACGGCACCTACGATCTCGACACCACCATCGAGTACGACTGCGCCTACACCTACGTGATGATCGACTTCGACCAGGTGTCGGTGCTCGACAGCTACCCCGCGCTCGACATCACCTCGGTGGGCACCGGCTCGCAGCCGGGGACGATGAGCGGCTACTGGACCACCACCACCGAGTTCTCGGTGGAGCGCGTGCTGCCCGGCACCTGCGAGGAGGCCTACACGCTCGAAGGCGAGTTCAATGGCGACGGCACCTTCACCGCCACCTTCACCGCCACCTTCACCGGCCGCGCCTGCCTCGACTGTACCAACCAGTCGTGGACGGGGATCGTGGGGACCATCAGGTAGGCGGCGGCCTGCGGGCGCTCAGCGGCTCACGACGACCTCGCGAACCCTGGCCTCGCCGTCGTCGTAGGTCACGTAGAGCCGGTCGTCGACGGCGAGGAGGCCCGCTCGGTGCGCGCCCCCCCCGAGGTCGATCTCCTCGGGGGTGTAGGCGGTGATGGCGAGGCTCGCGACCGGGTCGAAGCAGGCGTTGTACACTTCGAGTTGCACGTTCGCCGCGTCGGTTTCCACGCCGCCGGAGTCGCGCATCGGCACCGACCCGTCCTCCGGCCGACGGTAGGTGTGCGCCACGAAGTAGTAGCCGTCGTCGAACACCGCGCCGGTGCTCCAGTAGTTGTCGTTGGTGGTGTTGGTGAGGGGGCCGAAGGCGTCGACGAAGTCGAGGTTCGCGTCGAAGCGGAGCGCGAAGATCTGTCGCGCGCCGGCGCTCTCGCCATCGCTAAAGTGGGTGGTGTCGCCGATCGCGGAGGCCGCGAAGAGCACACGGTAGCCCTCCGCCTCGACGAGCGCCGAGCCGAGGCCCCAGAACTACCCGGGCGCCGCCGCGCCGGGAATGTCGGCGAGTCGCCGCACCTCGTGCGAGAACACGAGGTCCGTGTCGTACACCCGCACGGCGAGTCCTCGCTCCACCTCGTCGTCGGGCGGCATGTTGCCGTCCCAGGTGCCCTCGCCGCGATGCTCGGTGCCTGCCAGCACCTGCCCGTCGATCACCGCCAGGACGGGATCGATGCTGGGCCCGGACACTTCGTACGTGAGACCGCTGCCCACGCGGACGTTGTCGGCGCCGAACCTCGCCAGCGACATCGACGGTGGGTCGCCGTCTTCCCCCCGCACCGAAGCGAGATGGAACGTGCCCTGGCCATCGAAGGTCAGCGCGTGGTCGCGCTCGGACTCCCCCTCCGGGGTGAGCTGGGCCTCGCCACCCGTGGCCACCCAATCCGCGTCGAAGGCCTGGTAGAGATAGACGGACCCCTGAGCGTAGTACACCGTGAACGCCGAGTCGCGGTGCACGGCCCGAGCGAAGACCCCCAGCGCCCCGACGGGCACCTGCGTTCCGAGGGACAGGGAGAGGGAGCCTGCGGCCGGCGTGCACGACGCGGAGTCGGCGCTGTCGACCGGGTTCCCTGCGCTGTCATCCTCCGGGCTACCCTCGCTGGGGCCGCCCGGGGCGCACCCTGCGGCGGCCACGGCGAGGAGGAGCGCCCAGAGTCCCTCGCGCGGCGCGCCTGGCGCTGTCGTCATCCGCGGACCTTGCGCACGGGCGAGTTGCGGCGGGCATCGGGCACGATTGCAGCGTAACCGCGCCCCACCCGGCGGTGCACCACCGCCGTTGCCATCACCGGCCGCGCCTGCCTCGGCTGCACCGACCCGTCCCGGACGGGGATCGTTGGCACCCTTCGCTAGAACCGCATCGCCCGCACCAGCAGGCGATCGCAGCCTTCGCGCACAGCGCCGCCAGCGTGATCGCCCCAGGCCTCGTCCACATAGAAGCCAGCCGCCTCCAGCATCCACTCCATCTCGTCGCGCGTGAACAGGTGGAGCACAAGCTCGCTCACGACCACTTCGCTCCCGGCGTAGTACCGGTCGACCAGTCGCAGGCGCTGCGCCACCGGCTCGCGAAAAACCTCGCGCGTACGCTGGACGTCCACGCCCTCCACCACACCTTGCCACGCGGGTCGCTCGGGCGTATGCGGCTGGCCGAGGAGCACGTAGTCGGGCATCGGCACGTCGATGGTGAGCACGGCGGCCGCTCGGGCGCAGGCGGCGAGGCAGGCGGCACGGTCCGCGCGGGAGCGCAAGAAGGCGAAACTGCCGTTGGGGATGATCACCTCGTCGAACACGCCGAAGTCGAAATGCCGCATGTCGGCCACCTGGTAGTCGCCCCCTCGCGCCCGCGCGGCCGCGATCATCGGGGCGCTCAAGTCGAGCCCCACCACCTGCCGATCAGGAGGGAAACCCCGACACACCCGGCCGGTACCACACCCGAGAACGAGCACCCGAGGACCGACATTCCGGCCTACGAAGCTGCGGATATCGGCGCTCGCGCCCTCGAACTCGGCGTCGTACCACCGGGCGATCTTCGCGTAGGGGTCGATCATACTTCTGTTCTGGCGCGTATTGCGCTAGGATTCCGCCGCCCCGGGGTGACCGATGTTGTTGGCCTTCCTCTTGTCTGCCGCCGCCAAGGACGAGGCCGAGTTCGACATGGACGCGCCGCCCCCCTCGGCATCCAGCGAGGCGCCAGCCACCGACACCACCGCCGACCTGGACGAGGGCCGCGACATGGATGCTGGCCAGGGCGAGCTGCTCCCGAGCCAGATCTCCGCGGTCGTGAAGAAGGGGAGCTGGACCGTGCAGGACTGCGTGAGCCGCTACGGCGGGTCGGGCCCCCGGGGACGCATGGTGGTGTCGTGGGAGATCACCTCCACGGGCGCGGTGGCCAACGCCAAGACTGCGGAGTCGAACCTCGGCAATCCGATGCTCGAGGACTGTGTGGTTGCGGGGGTCAAGCGACTCAAGTTCCCCGCGCCCAGCGGGGGCACGGTGATGACCTCACACCCCTTCGTGTTCAACTAGGGGATGGACGCTGCCGCCCTCGCCGTGAAGTGGGCGGAGGTCGCGGCCGCAGTGCAGCAGATGGCCGAGAACCCGCCGCCGGCCTTGCCTCGCTCGGTTTTTGACGACGCGGCGGCCGGTCGCGTGGGACGGATCACCGGCGCCGATAGCGCCGTGGGGGTGGGTCTCATGCACGTGCCGCAGTCGCTCGTTTGGCTCTCGCTCACGGACGATCGGCTCAGCGAAGACGTGGATGGGCTCACCGAGATCGCGCTGGAAGGCCGCTGGTCGTCGCCCAAGCTCCTGTACCAACGCCTCGACATGCCCTGGCCGGTGCAAGACCGTCACTGGGTGCTGCGCTTACGAAACAACGCGACCTTGGCGCTGTCGACCGGCGTGTGGGAGCGGGCATGGCGTATCGACAATGCGCGGCTGGAGGAGTCTCGCGGTCGTACTGACGCGGCAGCGTTTGATGGTGCGCTCACGATGGCCGACAACGCCGGTTCTTGGCTGCTGGTGCCGATTGATACATCTGATACACTGGCCGTGTATCAGGTGCGGGTCGATCTCGGGGGCAACATCCCCGCCGAGGCGGCCGAGGCCTACACCCGGTCCTCGATGGCGAGCTTCATGCGCGGGGTCGAGGTGCACGCGGCCGACGTGGCGGCCCGCTACGGGCTGGGCTGCACCCCGCAGCCCGGTGGCGATGGCAAGCCGATCCCCTGCTTGCCCTAGGCTACTTGGCCTTCCGCTCGGTGCGTACGCGGAGCTTGTCGAGCACGTTGACCATGCTGTCGTTGGCCAGCCACTTCCGGATCCACGACGGTGCCCACACCTCCGAGATGAACTCGCTGTGGAAGGCGATGGCGCTGCCCTCCGGGTGCGGCACCACCAGGAGCCAGCCCTTCTCCTCGCGCACGTCGCTCTTCGCGTCGGGGTCCTGCACCCAGGTGCAGTAGAACTCGGCGGGGAAGCAGGTCCAGTGGTCGTGAATGGTCACGTGGATGCCGTAGATCGACATCTCGAAGCGCACGTACCAGTTGTCGGGCGAGATACGGCCGTACTCGTCGATGCTCTTGAGTGTGGGATTCTCGGGCAAGCGCGCCGGGAAGTCGAGCGTCTCCGTCCACAGGAGCGAAGGCGGCGCCTCCACCTTCACGATGCCGGTCGACACCGTGGTGGGCGAGCTGGTGTCGGCCCGGATGACGAGATGACCGCTGTCGAACTTGGTCCGCTCCTCGGTGGTGAGGGCGGGGAAGGTGGGCGGCTGGGCGAGGGCGAGGGCGAAAGTGAACAGCACAGGAGGGCGCTAACCCGCGGACCTGCGTTCGCCGTCCCTAGCGACCCCGGCGCTGGCCGGGGGCGAGGTCGCGGGGAGGAAAGGCGGCGAACATGGCGACGAGCGCCATGGCCGTGCAGGCGGCCTGGAAGAGGCGCGGCGCACCCACATGAGCGATGATGAAGCCGAACAACGTGGCTGACTCAGCCAGTGCCCAGCGGATGATGTGCAGGGTAAAACGGTCGACTTTCGGCCCGAAGATGTGAGGCGCCACGAGCGACAGGCCGGCGGTGGCTGCGGCGGGGAGCACGAGGAAGGGGCCGATGGAGGGGTTGTTCCCTGTCGGCTCCACCACCAAGGAGATCACCACCAGGATGAGCTGCGTGCTCAGCAAGGCGCCGAAGATCAAGAGGGGAAGGGGCAACGCGCTCGGCTGGGACATGGCGCGGCACTATCCCACTGCCCAGCGGCCTTCCTCGGTGACGATCACCACCACCCGCTCATCATGCGGCTCGGTGGGCACGGACTGGAGGACTTGGCGTGCGAAACACAGGGCCACGCGGCGAGCGCGGAGCGTGGGTAGCAGTTGATCGTAGTAGCCCCCGCCCCGTCCAAGGCGCGAGCCGTCGCGACCGAAGGCCAGTCCAGGCACGATTACCGTGTCGATGTCGCCCGGTGCCACGCCGGGATGCTCGGGGGTGGGTTCCCGGATGCCCATCGCGCCTCGACGCAGGCCGTCGAGGCGGTCCACGCGGTGGAGGCGCAGGGCCCCGGCCTCAACCCGTGGAAGGACCAGGCGACCCTCGGTGGCCAGGGCCACCAGGACCGGATCGAGCTGCACCTCGCCGCGCAGGGGGGCATAGGCCAGCACGGTGCCGTGCGCGATCTCGGGGGCCAACCACGCCAGTGCCGCATGCGACGCCCTCGCCGCCCAGGCGGGATCGAGCGAGTCCAAGTCCCTCCGCACGTCGCGTCGTAAGGTGATCTTGTCGAGCGCTGGCTGCGTGCTGCCCACTGCGAGATCTCCACGCACTTTGCGGTGGCGGCCGGCACCCGATACATGCGACATTCCGCCGCAGACCGCCGCCGCGTGCCCACCTCCCCCTAGCCCGTTCCCGAAGAGGGTCGCTCCATGTCGCTGAAGCAGCTCACTGATGTCGAGGTGTTCGTCCGCGTCGTCGAGGCGGGCAGCTACGCATCGGCTTCAAAACTGCTGGGGATCTCCCGGAGCCATGCGAGTCGGCTGGTGACGCAGCTCGAGACACGGCTGGGGGTGCGACTGCTCCATCGGTCCACCCGGCGCATCTCCACCACGCACACCGGCCTCACCTTCTTCGAGACAGCCTCGCCGCTGCTCGAGTCGATGCGGCACGCCGAGGCGCGCGCCAGCGCCGAGCGCGACGAGGTGGTGGGCACGTTGCGGGTGTCGTTGCCCGTTTCCTTCGGCCGCCGCTACCTCTCGGCAGAGATCGCAAACTTCCAGAAGCGTTTTCCGGAGTTGAACTCCCTGGTCGACTTGACGGATCGGAAGGTCGACCTGGTGGCCGAGGGCTACGACCTCGCCGTGCGCGGCGGGACCATCGAGAACAACTCGCTCGTGGCGAAGCGGCTCTGGTCTTTCCGGGTGCTGGCGGTGGGGTCGCCGACATACCTGGACGGCGCCCCGCCCATCAACCGGCCCACCGACCTCGCCAAGCACCGCTGCCTCATCTACTCGGGCATGGCGAATCCGCGCGCCTGGCGCTTCAAGAAGGGCAAGGAAGAGACCGTCGTCAACGTCAACGGCCCGGTCACGTCGAATTCCACGGATGCCTTGCTCGACGGCGCCCTGGCCGGCCTCGGGCTGGTGTACCTACCTGACTTCGAGGTGCACGATCACCTCGCCAGCGGCCGCCTGCGCACGGTGATCAAGACTCACGAGCCGATCACCCAGTACTTCTGGGCGGTCCGACCGCACCGCACCCATCTGCCCGCCCGGGTTCGCGCGTTCCTGGAGTTCCTTGGCGAGCTCTGGCCTACGCCCCCGTGGTCTGAAGCCTAGCCCTACTGCCGCGACTCGAGGTCTGACCAGCGCGCATAGGCCGTCTCGATCTTCGTGCTCATGTCGGCCAGCTGTCGCGACAGGCCAGCGCCCTGGCCGCCCTTCCAGGACGAGGGGTCGGCCAGCTGGGCCTCGAGCGCGGCCTTGTCGGCCTCCAGCTTCTCGAGCTCGGCCGGTAGCCGCGCGAGTTCCTGGGTTTCTTTCCAGCTGAGCTTCCGGCGCGCCGGCGCAGCGGGGGCGGCCGTCGTGACCGGTCGGGTGGACTCGACACTCGACTCCGGCTCGGCCGCCATGGCCGCGAGCCACTGCAGGCGACTGGCGTAGCGGACCACCCGGCCGTTGCCGTGGAATGCGAGCACGCCGGTGCACACTCGGTCGAGAAAGGCGCGGTCATGGGTCACCACGATCACCGCGCCGTCGTAGTCGATCAACGCCTCTTCGAGCACCGCGAGGGTGGTGAGGTCGAGGTCGGTGGTGGGCTCGTCGAGCAGGATGAGGTTGGCGCCCTGGAGCATGAGCTTCGCGAGCAGCAGTCGCGCGCGTTCGCCGCCAGAGAGCCCCGCCACCTTCTGCGACAGCATCTCGCGAGGGAACAAGAACCGTCGCAAGAAGCCGGCCACGTGCACGGGGCGTTCGCCCACCGTGACGCTGTCATTGCCCCCGCCGGCGGCCTCCCACACGGTGTCGCCGAGGTCCAGCCCCGTGCGGGCCTGGTCGAGCACCGCGGCGCGAAGCCGGGGCGCCCGCTGGATCGTGCCGGAGTCGGGTGCAATGCTGCCGGTGAGCAGGCCGAGAAGCGTGGACTTGCCCGCCCCGTTGGGGCCGACCACGCCGATGCGCTCGCCAGGCCCGATGTCGAGGTCAAGGTCCCAGATGATGCGCCGGTCGCCGAACTTCTTGCGCAGGCCGCGGGCATCCACCAGCGTGCGACCGAGCTTCACGCCGCCGGTGCTCAGGGAGAACTGCATGTTCTCTTCACGACGCATGCCCGGTTGGGCCTGCAGGGCGGCCAGCCGATCCAGCCGCGCTTTCTGCTTCTTCATTTGCGCGCCGGGGGAGCGGCTGGCCCACTCGGCCTCACGAGCGATGACGTTGAGCCGGGCGTCGTCGGCGCGTTCCAACGCCAGCTGTCGCTCGGCTCGCGCCACAAGATAATCGGCGTAGCTACCTGGGTATGAGATGGCCACGCCCTCCTCGACTTCGACGATTCGCGTCGCGACGCGCTCCAGCATGTATCGGTCGTGTGTCACGAGCACGGCGCCACCCTTGAAGCTGCCCAGGAAGCCCTCGAGCCACTCCACCGTCTCGGCGTTGAGATGGTTGGTCGGCTCGTCCAGGAGGAGCAGGTCGGGGGAGGCGAGGAGTGCGCGAGCCAGCGCCACGCGTCGCCGCTCGCCACCGGAGAGGTGGCCCACGTCGGCGTTTCCCGGGGGACAACGCAGTCGCGACAGGACGGCGTCCACCGTGTGGCCGAGATCCCAGCCCACGGTGTCGAGCCGCGACTGGAGGCGAGCCGCCTCGCGCTCGTTGCCCGCGTGCATCGCCGCCTCCCACCCGGCCAGGAGCTCGGTGTGCCACGCCAGGGCAGCCTCGGCGGCGCCGCGCACGGTGCCGGGGGGGAGCTCCGGGTCTTGCGCGAGGTGCCCCACGGCGGCCCGCCGGTCGACGGAGCCGTGGTCGGGCGACTCGGTGCCCGCGAGGATCGACAGGAGGGTGGACTTGCCGCAGCCGTTCGGCCCAACCAGCCCCACGATCTCGCCGGGTTGAACGACGAGATCCACCCCATGGAGGATCATGCGATCCCCCCAGGCTTTCTCGATCTGGGTGGCAGCGAGCAGCACGGCAGTTCCTCGGGGCCCGCTTGCTATCCCGTGCCCCGGAGCGCTACGGGCGCTCCATGGAGCTACGGGCGTGGGCGGAGTCGATCCTCGGAGCCACCACGCTCGAGGGAAAGCTCTGGTCGCCGTCCTCGTGGACGGACCATGCGCCAGGTGCCAGCGTGCGTGTCGACCGGCCCGCGCGCCCGCCTGGGCTCGGCTTCTCTGGCGCGCGCGAGCGAGCGGCGCTGCCGGGACAACTCGACGACGCCGTCGCGCGCGGGAGATTACTCCATCGCTTCGCCAACCACGAGCTCCTCGCGCTCGAGGCGATGGCTGCCACATTGCTCGCCTTTCCCGATGCCCCGAGAGCCTTCCGCGCCGGCATCGCGACCACGCTTGGCGAGGAGCAAGCGCACCTTCGCCTGTACCTCGAGCGCATGGCGGTGCTGGGGGTGCAACTCGGCGAGTTGCCTCTGAACGACTTCTTCTGGCGGGCGCTCCAGGGCATGGGGTCGCCGCTCGACTACGTGATGCGCATGGCGCTGGTTTTCGAGCAGGCAAACCTGGACTATGCGCTTCACTTCGAGGGCCAGTTCCGGTCCGTCGGCGACATCGACACCGCGCGTGTGCTCCGGCAGGTACACGACGACGAGGTGGGCCACGTACGTTTCGGCCTGTCCTGGTTCCACCGGTGGAAAGACCCCGCTCGCGACGACTGGAGCGTGCTCTCTAGCGCCCTCGCGCCGCCCCTCGGTCTCGCGCGAGCGCGTGGACCGAGCTTCGACGTGGAGGGGCGCCGCCGTGCCGGCCTTGGCGAGGACTTCATCGAGCGACTGTCGCGACATCAGGCATCGAAGGGGCGCCCACCCGCTGCCTGGGTGTTCAACCCCTCTGTTGAAGACGAGCTCGCGCGGAGTCGGCCCGGTCATGCGCCGACGCGCACCGCGCGTTCGCTCGCCGAGGACCTGGCCCCGCTCATGTCCTGGCTGGCGGCCTCCGACGACGTGATCGTTACCCCGCGGCCGCCGGGCGAGGCCTGGGCGCGGGAGATGGCGGCGGCTGGCGCCCCGCTCCCCGAGACAGTCGCGAGCCTCGAACTGCTCCGCGGGCGCAAGCTTGCACGGTTGGAGCCATGGGGCCGGGGACCGGGCATCACGTCCACCGGCCTCGCCCTCGTCCGCGAGGGGCGCGCATACCAGCCGGGACTGCGCGTCGCCGCCGACAAGGTGCAACACCTCGCGTGGAAGCAGGAACTCTCGATGGTGATACATCATCGATGTGTCAGGTGTATCAGCGGGGAGATCGTGCAGACACCGGCGGAGGCGGCCGCGGCGCTCTCACGGGGCTGGGTGGTCAAGTCACCGTTTTCCACCGCCGGTCGAGGGCGTGTGCGCGGCGCCGTCGCCCCGGCGGTCGAGTCGTGGATCGAGAAACAGCTCGCACTGCACGGGCGCCTCCGCGCGGAGCCCTGGGTTCAGCGGGTGCTCGACCTGAGCTTTCACTACGACGTCTTCGAGGCTCGGGCACACCTCCGGGGCATGGTGCGCTTCGACACCGACGCCCGCGGGCAATTCACTGGCACGCGGCCCAGTCGGTGGCTCGAACAGGAGTCACTCGAGCTGCGCCGGTGGGTGGGCGGCGAGGGCGGGGACCGCACGTGGTTGTCTCGGCTCGCGGTGGAGGTGGGCGAGTTCCTGGGCCCCCGTCTGGCCACGCTCGGCGTGGAGGGGCCCGCCGGCGTTGATACACTCGTGTATCAAGATAAAGATGGGCTTTTTATCGACCCTCTCATCGAGGTGAATCCACGGTGGACAATGGGGCGTGTATCACTGGCCATCGGCGCCCGGGTTCACCCTGGCTCGCGGGCATGGTGGCGCTTCGTGCCGGTACGCGCGGGGCGTCCCGAGGCGACGGGAATGATGCTCGAAGGGGGGAGACTGCGCCAGGGGCGGCTCTTCACCACCGACCCCGACTCGGCGGAGGTGGCGTACACCGTGCTCGACGTCGAGCCGACTTGATACGGGGCCGCCGCCGTGGACTACCCCCTCGCTCGCCTGTTGCACCTCGCCGCCATGGCCGCGTGGTTTGGCGCCATGATGTTCGTCACCGGCGACGTCCGCTTCACCGTGGCCAAGCTGGGGGACTTTCAGGGGCTCGCTGACCGGGTGCGACGGATTCGCCGAGCGGCCAAGCTGGCCTCCATCGTGGTGCTGCTCACGGGCTTCTACCTGCTCTACATCATGGGTGGTTTCGGGGGTGTGCCCATCGCGGTGCACGTGGGCCTGTTCAACACGCTGGTGCTCTTCGCCGTGCAGGCGACCTACTTCCGCAGTCTCGAGGCGCTCCTGCACGATAGCACCGACGCCACCGCGCTCGCGCGACTCCGTTGGCTGGGCCCTTCTTTCCATGCGCTGTGGTTCGCCACCCTGGTATTGATGGTCTTCCAGAAGGTGATCGGCTGAGCCGGGGGCAGCCCCGCGCACGACGCTCGACCGTCGATGGCACGTGGCGGGCGCACAAGCCCCCCGGGATGACCAGCTTCCAGTGTTTCCAGAGCGTGGTGACCGAGCTCCAGTCGCGCGCCGGGGTGCGCCTGCGGGCTTGCCATGGGGGCACGCTCGACCCCTTCGCGGAAGGCCTGCTCCTGGTCCTGGTGGGCGACGCGGTGCGCGGATTCGAGGCGCTTCACCGGTTGCCCAAGACCTACGTGGCCGACGTGCGCTGGGGCGTGGAAACCGACAACCTTGACCCAACGGGCAAGGTGGTACGCGAGGGCGCCGTGCCCCATGCGGGGCTCGACGAGGCGCTCCAGGGTTTCCGCGGGTTCACGGAGCAAGTACCGCCGGCCACCTCGTCGAAACGAGTGGACGGGGAGCGCGCCTACGCGCGGGTACATCGCGGCGAAACCGTCGTGTTGCCGCCCTCTCGAGTGTACCTTCACTCGGCGCGCTGGTTGATACATGGTGATACATGGTCGCGACTGGAAGTGGTGACGGGCGGCGGGTTCTACGTGCGCGCTCTCGCCCGAGACCTCGCGGAGCGGCTGGGCACGGTGGCGCACCTGTCGCGACTAGTTCGTACGCGTATTGGCCCCTACGTGGATGAGCCTGGGTTGTGGCGGGGCGGCGAGGAGGCCTGGCCTCTGCCTGTCGGGTGGCCCTGGGCGTGAGTTAGCGGCCGCTCGATGCTCGGCCTCTTCTTGTCTGTCGCGCTGGCGGCACCACGCCTGGGCGTGCCGACGTCCGTCGTCGATCCGGAACACCGGGGCCTTGCCCACTGGTTCGAGGCCTTGCGTGCCGCGGAGTCGGGCGCGGGCGTGGCACGGGCAATTCACTACGGCGACAGCACCATCGCGGCCGATGGTTTCAGCAGCACGCTTCGCGCGCGGCTGCAGGCCCGCTTCGGGGATGCCGGGCCGGGGTTCGTGTCGGCGGGCCTCACGCCGCAGTGGAACCACCGGGTAGACGTGAGCTACTCGCGAGGCGGCGAGTGGTCCTGGCGGACGATCCTGCTCGGCGGCGCGGGGGGTCGCTATGGGCTCGGAGGCATCGTCGGCATCGTTCGCGCCGGTGGCTACGCCGTGGTTCGGGCCGTCGGTGGCGAGGGCCAGCCTGTCCCCCAGCAGCACGTGGAACTGTGGTACCAGGGGGGCCAGGGCTACGGCAGCTACTGGGTGAGCGCCGATGATCGGGAGATCGGCCGCGGCGCGGCCGCGGCTGCGACCACGGACGACCGTCGCTTCAGCCTCGACGTCCCCGGGGGCTTCACCAAGCTGGCTTTCGGCGCCCACGGGGGGACCGTGCCGTTCTACGGCGTGGTGCTGGAAACGGGCAGGCCCGGCGCCACATGGGAGTCGCTCGGGGTGATCGGCGTGGGAAGCAAGTCCTTCACCACCTTCGCCGGGGAGAACCTGAAGCCCCAGGTGGAAACACGCCGCCCGGACCTCGTGGTGGTGATGCTCGGCGGCAACGAGGCCGGCTACCCGGCGCTGCTTGGCAAGGGCGGCGAGGGCTATGTGCCGATCTTCGCGAGCGCGCTCGACACCATCCTCGCGGGGAAGGGCGCGGCGTCGTGTCTCGTCGTCACGCCGCTCGACCAGGGCTACATCGACGAGGTGGATGGCACCGAGAAGTCCCGGCCCGGTATGAAGAACCTCGTGGCGGTGCAGGCGCGCGTGGCGGCGCAGCGCGGCTGCGCCTTCTGGAGCACCTACGACGCCATGGGCGGGGCAGGCTCGGCGCTCACGTGGGCCCACGCTCGGGGCATCGGCACGGGCGACCTCGTACACGTGACTGGCTACGGGCTCCAGATCCTGGGCGATCTGCTCGGCGACGCCTTGCTGGCCGACTACGACGCCTGGCGCGCAGGATGAGCGCGTGGAACCCCGTGGAAGGGGTGCCCGGCCTCTGGTGCCGCGCCCGCGCGACGGGTGGGGTTCCCATGTGGAACGCCTTCGCGTTGCGCCTCGCCGATGGTTCGCTGGCGGTGCTGAGCGCCCCGCCGTCCCCAGGTGAAGGGGAGATGGCTGAGCTCGAGGCGCTGGGCCGTCCCTCGGTGCTGCTCGCGCCCAATCACTATCACAACCTAGGTTTGCGTGGTTTTTCCCAGCGGTTCCCATCGGCACTGGCCGTGTCGACGGCGGCGGCACGGCCGCGTTTGCTGGCGAAGACCGGTGTGGCGACCCTGGGCGTCGAGGCGCTCGCCGAGCGTTTGCCACCCGGGGTGACGCTCCTCGTGCCCCCGGGCACCAAGCAAGGCGAGGTGTGGTTGCGCTTCACGACGCCGACCGGCGTGACGTGGCTGGTGACCGACGCCTTCTTCAACGTGACACCCCTGCCCCAGAACCCGTTTGGCTGGTTCCTCTGGCTCACGCAGGGTGCGCCCGGCCTGCGGATTGGTGGCACCTTCCTCGCCGTGGGGCTCGCGGATCGCCGCGAGTACTACCCCTGGCTGGCCGACCAGCTGGTTGCCGACCAGCCCACTACGCTGTTGACGGCGCACGGGGAGGCGGCGCGCGATTCGGAGTTGTGGCGGAGACTAGGGGAGATCGCGCGGGGGCGGCTCGGCGGGTAGTCGATCGGGACCGATCCAGAGGTGCAGGTAGGGAAACACCGGGGGGTTGGCGGCCATCGCGCCGGGGTACACGTCGTACAACGGTAGGAAGCGTGCGATGTAGACGGCGGCCTGTTCGTCGCTCATGGCTCCGCGACCGCTCGTGCGCAGCTTCTGTTCGGCCTCCACCCGCCAGCGAAGCACGGAGGTGGAGTCGGTCATCCGCAGCTGAATCAAGGCGTCGAGGCGCGTGGTCCAGGGGGCGTAGGTCGACAGCGCGGCGTCGACCCGGGCGAGGGCTCCCCCGGCGCCCTGGGGCTCGAAGCCGAGGATCCAGCCCTCGAGCAGGATCCGGTGGATCGGTGGTTCCACCAGGGAGAACTCAGAGGGTGCGTGGCGGTCGCCGAGCCCGCCGTGGGCCGACTTGTCATAGCGTGGGATGCGGCAGATACACGTATCGTGTATCAGTGCGTCAAGTGTCGCGACGCCGAGGGCGACGTCGTGCGTGCCCGGGGCACCGCGCACGGCCATGAGGGGGTCGTCGGGGTGGCGGGTGGCGAGTTCGGCCTGCTCCGCGCGGCGCAAGTAGAAGTCGTCGATCGAGAGGGCCACCCAGCGCTCCCCGTCGAGGGCGGCCCGGCGGACAAGTTCGGCGCAAAGGGTTGTTTTCCCGGCGCCCTGCGGGGCGTTGAGGCCGACCACTCTCGCGGTGTGGGCACGGAGCCAGGCGTAGGCGATGTCGGCGAGCGGCGACAAGTCTTAACCCTTAACCTCCGACTCCTTTTTGGATGAGGGCGCGGCCCACGTGGAGGCCGAGCGCGTAGGTGGTGAGCTGAGGAGGGCCGCCGGTCGAGGTGGGGAAGAGCGAGGCGTCGGCCACCCAGAGGCCGCGCAGCACGCGGTGGGCGCCGTCCTGGTCGACCGCCTCGCCGAGCGGGACGCTGGCCATGGGGTGCACGGCGCTGAGGTCGGGGGAGGTCACGTCGCGGAGCGAGTCGACGGCGCGGGGGTCGTCGAGGGTGACAAGGCGCGGGCTCGGGACCAGTACCCTGCGCGCGCCGGCGGCGAAGAGGAGACGAGCGGCGTGGACGAGGCCGTCCTGGAGGGCGGCACGGTCGGCCTCGTCGGGCTGGTAGTGGATGGACAGGCCGAGGTCGCCCCTGGGGCGCACGCGACCACGGGTGCTGTCGTGGACCATCGCGGTGACGGCTCCGAGGTGGGCGTAGCGGGCCATCAAGGCGGCATGTTCATCGCCGAGGCCAGGGACGAGGGTGGCGGTGCCCACCGGGTGTGCGAAGGCGGGCACCAGCCAGGTACGCGACACGCTCTCGTCGAAGCGAAGGTGCTCGGTGCACTCCCAGCCCTGGGGTACACCGCGCCAGGCATGCACCGGCTCGTCGAAATCGCCGGCCACGACCACCGCCGGGTGCATCCTCAGGCTGTCGCCCACGGGACGACCGGGCACGCCGGAGCGGCGAAGGAGGGCTGGCGTCCCGGTGGCCGAGGCCGACACGCAGACTCTGGGCGCGAGGACGCGGATCTCGCCCAGTGCTTGTCGCGACAGGGGATGAATGGCCACCCCCTCGACGCCGTGGATGACGCGATCATCGTGGAGCACCCGCACGGCCTGGCAGCGCGCGAGCACGCTGGTCCCGGCCCGGACCGCGCGCGGGATGCACACCTTCAGCGCGTTGTTCTTCGCGTCGAAGGCGCAACCGATCTCGCAGAAGCCGCTGCCCACGCAGCCCTCCCGGTTGTGACGGAGCCGACCGTTGGCCCAGCCGAGCCTCCGTGCGCCTTCGCGGAAGAGCAGGTTGTGCCGGTTGAGCATGGACTCCGGCACGTCGACCACGCCGATGAGCGCCTCGGCCTCCGCGTAGAGCGTGTTCCAGTCGAGGTCGACACCGGCTTGCCGCCACTGGGCGAGCACCTCGGGGGCGGCGCGTTTGCAGAGGTTCAAGTTGTGGAGTGCGCTGCCACCCACCCCACGGCCTTGATGTACACGGATGGCGCGGTCGGCGGTGGTGCGTCCCCCGCTCTCCCAGAAAAGCCTTGGGAACATGGTGTCTTCCCGCTGGTCCATGCTCGCAGGGGTGACCAGCTCGCCGGCCTCCAGTAAGACGACACGCATCCCGGCCTCGGCGGCAAGCATCGCCACGGTGGCGCCACCCGGTCCCGAGCCCACCACGCAGAGGTCGGCGCGGAGCTCCAGCGGCGTGCCGAGCGTACTCGCGTCGTGGATCACGGGGCGGCGCCGTCGGGAGCGCAGTGCACCGCGTAGGGGTCGGGGCGCCCCGGGGCAACGATGGGACCCTCGTAGCCAAGGGCACCCCAGGTTGCGGGCTGCGCGTAGGCGCCGAGCAGGCCGAGGTCGCGCGCGCCGCGGCTTGCCACGGCGGGGAGAGCGCCCAGCGAGGCGAGCCGAGCGAGCGCTTCGCGTCGACCGGCCGGGTCCATCGAGGTGAAACGCCGCACGCCGAGCCCGTGCTCCACCAGCGCGAACAGGCCGTGCACCTCGGCCCGGTTGAACGGCGACAGGCCGGTGAGGAAGTGATCGACCGTGGCCACGGCGAGCTCCGCATCGTGCGGCACCACCGCCACCGCCTCGCCGAGCGCGCGCACCACCTCGGCTTCCCAGTCGGCGAGCACGGCGCCCGTGAAGCTGCGGTCCGGGTAGCCGCTGGTGCGGATCGCCACGAGCGCCGCGGCCGCGAGGCCACCCACGAGGAGGGCCCTCCGTCCTCGCCCCCCATCAAGGCGTCGCTGGAGGCTCGCGGGGAGCCGCTCGCGCCAGCGGGGGTCGACAGGCAGGGGCCCACGTCGCGCCGTGTGCCAGAAGAGCACCCGCTTGCCGCGCGGGGGGTTGGCGAGCAACGCGGCCATCGCCTTCCCCCCGTACACCGGCTCGGCGTCGATACCTTGTGATACAAGTGTCGCGACGGCGGCTTCGGAAGATATGCTCGGGACGCCGTAACCACCACCCACGTGGCCATGTTCAACGTGGAGGCTCGCGTCGCGCTCGCCGAGCTCGTCGAGCAGGCTGCGCACCCGCCAGGCCGCGGCGAGAGGGCGTTCCACGCAGGCGACGGCGCGCACCACCGTGGGCAAACCGGCGCGTCGCAGGCCCACCGCGAGGCCGACCGCTGTGCCCCCGGAGCCGAAGGGCAGCACGATCTCGTCGGGAAGCGGGCAGTCGCCGCGCTCCACCTGCGCCGCGAGCTCGAGCCCGGCCTCCACCGGTCCGAGCAGTCCGGGCCCGGCGCTCGCCCCCGGCGGGACCACCGGCAGTCCACCCACGCGGCCGCCCCGGAGCAAGGCCGGGTGACGAAGCGCCATCCGTACCCGCGAGCCGTGGTCGGTGATCTGGGCGCGAGTGGCGACAAAGGCGAGGTTTTCGATGGCGTGGCCCGTGGGCGTTTGCCACGCGAGGTGGGCGTGGAGGGTCTTGCCGAGGACTTCGGCTGCAGCGGCGAGCGCGGCGATCTGCCCGGAGCCCATGGCGCCAGCGGCCGCCCAGCCGGGCGCGAGCGACCAGGGTGGCGCGGCGAGCAGGAAGTCGAGCTTGCGCACCTTGGTGCCGCCGTGGAGCGCAGGCAAGAGATCGTCGCGTTTGACGCCGAACCACTGCAGTCCGAGTCGCTCGGCCAGGGCGGGGTGGGCCTCGACGGGCGAGGGCGCCGTCACCCAGCCGAGACGCGGTGATTGCCGAGGATCCACGTGCTGCTCTAGCGCGGGCTGCCGCGCGACGACCCCGGGCACTCGACCGATGGTGGTGACACACACCCCGATCGTGGACAAAGCCACGATCAGGGGACTTGGAGGTCGATTTTGGGCGGCACGCCCTTTGCAGCGTCCCGCCGCGTCACCTGGAGTTCACATGTTCACGCTGCTTTTCACCCTCGCCCTCGCTGCCGACACCGCCGACACTGCCGACACCGGCGACAACGATACTGGTGGCGACACCGCCGACAGCGCCGCCGGGGGTGGTGACACCGAGGAGACGGAGGTGCCCGAAGACCTGAGCGGTGACCGTGGCCTGTGCGGAGGCTGCGACAGCGGCGCGACCGGCGTGGGCCTCGGCGTCCTGGGCGCCGTCGCCGCGCTGCGACGCCGTCGTTAGGCTGCCGCTCTCGCGGGTAGCCATCGCGTGTCCTCGGTCGCGGCCCTTCGCGCGTCGCTCCATGCCGACCTCGCTCGAGGTCTCGGTTTCATGCCGAGGCGCGTGCCAAGCGACGCGCTGCCGAGCGATTGGGCGCCCTGGGTCGAGGCGGCTCGTGACTTGCCCGAGCACTTCCATGGCGAGGGCGCGCGGGAATGGTTGGAGGCGCGCTTCGCGAAGCCCGCGGAGGGCGTCGATGCAGTCGTGACCACGCTCACCGAGTCCGAGGCGGACCGCCTGCTCACGGTGCTCTCGGTGCTTGGTCACGCCTACCGCTGGGACCGCCTGCCGCCGGCGGCCGAGGAATACCAGAGGCAGAAGCTTGTCTTGCCGCCCGGGATCGAGGGGCCCTGGCGAGCGCTGGCCTCTCGGGCGGGTCACCCCCGGGTGGGGAACCTCGCGGCGATGGTGACCGCCAACTGGCGCCTCCCCGGTCGCGAGGGCGGCAGTACCTACGAGATCGAGGCCTTGCTCGACGGCGGGGCCGAGCCTGCGGTCCTCTGGCTCTCACCTCCGAAAGACGAGACCCTGCGTGCCTTCGTGCGCACCGGCATCGAGACGGAGGCGCTCGGGGCGCGCGCCGTGCTCACCTGCGTGCGCCTCGTCGAGGCCGCGTCGCGACGAAATGCCCATCGCTGCGCGTGGCTCCTGGAGCGGCTCCACGAGGAGATCAGCGCCATGGGGCGGCCCTTCAAACACTACGTGCAGAAGGGCGTTTTCACCGGCAGCGACTTCATGACGCTGATCCAGCCGGCCACGCTCTGGGGTATCGACGAGGGGGAGGGCGTGCTGGAAGGAGCCTCCGGTCCGCAGGTGGGCTCCCTGCAGGTGCTCGACAGCGTGCTGTCGGTCGCGCGGCGGTCGGGGATGGGCAAGAGCGTGGTGCACACGCGACGATTTCTCCCCGGGCGTCACCAGCGGTTCCTCGAGGCCGCCGACGCGGCCGGTCCCGTCCTGCGGCAGTTCGTGGAAGAGAGCGGTGACTCGCAGCTGGCTGGCCTGTTCAACGCCGGCCTGTCGGCGCTCAAGGCGTGGCGACTGGTGCACCAGAAACGCGGGGCGGCGTACCTCCGTGCCGAGGGCCCCGGCGCGCCGGGCGCCTACATGTCGACCGGCGGCGTGGTGGCGCTGGAAGACGAGCGCGTTCTGCGCTTCGAGCACCAGATGACCGAACGCGTGGCCGAGACCGACGCCGCTTTCGTGACCAACGTCGGGAACGTGGGGGCCACGCTACCCCTGCGGCACCTCGGGCCAGCCGACATGCTCGCGGTCTTGGTGGCGGCGTGGCGCCGAGAGGCGGAGGGCGGCACGGTTCTCCTCAAACGAGGGAGCCGGGGGGCCAGCTTGTACCTTGTTCACCGGGGCGAGGAGGAGGTTCGCGCGCCGGGCGGCGAGGTGGTGGCGGTGCTCGGTCCGGGCGAGGTGTTCGGCGAGGTGTCCTTCGTCGACAATGAGCCCGCCAGCGCCGACGTGGTGGCGCGCGGAGCCGTCGCGGTGGACGTGTTGCCCCGGGAGCACCTCCACGTGCTCTGCGAGACGCGACCGGGCTTCGCCGAGCGGCTGCATCTTTCCCTGGCGGTGCTGCTGGCTCGGCGGGTGCGCGCGCGATTCGGGGATTAAATCGCGACTGGACCGACCAGGACTTGCACAGCGCCCTCGTTGTCCTCCCCGTCACCGGCGATCACCAGCTCGTTGTCGCCGTCACCATCGAGGTCGCCGAGCCAACTCGCCGCGGCCCCTGCGGCCTGGTTGGCCAGCACGTAGTCGTAAGCCACGGTGCATGCTTCGCGGTCGGGGGGCGAGAGGTCGGCGAGAGGGCCTGCGAGGATGGCCCCGCCGGTGAAGAGGTCGGCGAGGCCGTCGTTATCGAGGTCGCCGAGTTCGCTCAATAGCGCGCCGCTCTGGGTCAGCTCGGCGAGGCTGACTTGCGATGCGAGGCCGAAGTACACGGGGTCGCGGGTGCCGACCGGCGAGGGGTAGAGCGCGGCGACGACGGGACTCGCGGGGTGAAACTCGGTGGAAAGGGCGTACACCACGAGGTCGTCGAGCCCGTCGCCGTCGGCGTCGGCGGCGAGGGGTGGCGCTCCGCGCGAACTCCCGGCCGCGTCGTCGTACAGCGTGTAGAAGGCCTGGCCGACGTCGGATGGTAGCTCCGTCAACGTGGCTAGGCCAGGGCCGAGGGGTCCCGTGGCGGTTCCCAACTGAGTGCCGTAGTCGAGGCAGCTGGGGGCATCCGTGAGGCTGTACACCACGTCGCTCACGCCGTCGCCGTCGAGGTTTGCCGCCGTCGCGTAGAGCGAGGGCGCGTCGGCTGGGCCCTGGAGGAGGGTGTCGACGTCGGGGTCGAAGGACGCGTCGGCGTCAAACGGTCCGCGCTTGATCATCGCAAAGCCGTGGCCGTTCACCAGGAGGTCGAGCTGTCCGTCGCCATCGAAGTCGCCGGTGGCCGGTTCGAAGCCGAGGCCGCCGCCACCCTTGAGCTCAAGGTGGGGGCTGTCCCAGTTCACGGGTCCGGTGACGGGCCCAGGGAAGACGATCACCTGGCCGTTGCCGTCGTCGCTTCCGGGGAGGCCGATGGCGAGGTCGAGCGTGCCGTCGCCGGTGAGATCAGCCACCAGCGGGAACACGGCGGTGCCGTCGTCGGGCTGCGTCCAGATGTCGGTCGCGACGGTCCAACCCTCGCCGTCGAGCCGGGTGACGGTGGTGTTGGTGCCCACGTACACCTGCATGGTGCCGACGCCTGCGAGGTCGCCAACCACGAGCCATGCCGGACCGTGGGGCACCGCCACCGCAGGGAGCATCTCGATACCGGCCGCTGCGGGACCGGTGACGCCCTGTGGGCAGGGGTCGGGCGGCGGCGGGCAGGCGACCTCGGACGAGTCGTCCGGTAGGGGGGTCGCGCAGGCGAGGAGGAGGAGCAGCACGGGGGGAGTGTAGCCCCGTCGACCTAAGTCTTAACCCTTAACCTCCGACACCTTTTTTCCCTTTTTCCACGCGCGCGGCTGATCGCGTGGAGGCGATGATCGGTCAGAAGGCTTCGCAGGCGGCCTGCGCGGCGGGGTGATCCACGCCGCGAAAGCCGAAACCGTTCCACTGGTACACGATGTGAATGCGCTCGCGGGTGGCGACGTCGGGATGCAGGAAACTGTCGCCCCGGTGCAGGGCGCAGAGGAACTCCTCGCCGTCAACCTGGATGAGCTGCGCGGCCACGAGCGGGCGCGCGAGGGAGGAGCCGCGCCAGACCTCGTCGTAGCCCCGGGCGGTCATGCGAAAGACGTAGGGACGGAGTCCCACCTCGTCGTCGATGTCCGACCAGCGCTCGTGCAGGCCGAGCCAGAGATCGCCCCTTGCGAAGGGCTGGACGGCGCGGAAGTGATCCCGCCAGGGGTGCGCCTGCCAGGCGAGGTTGGGCGGGGACCGAGCGGGAAGCACACACTGGGTCGTGACACCGTCCACCGGCGAGGGCAACGGGGAGGGGAGCTGGCGACGGGTGCGTGTCTCGGTGAGCTCGAGCCCCCCGTCCACCCGACAGGCACGCAGCACGGCGCCCTCGTGCGAGCTCGGTGGCGACTGGTCGAAGAGGTGGTTGCCGAGGCCGTACCAGGTGCCGGTCTCGCAGTCTGATGGCTGAACCACGTGCGCGCCGGTGCCCACCACGAGGTCGGCCCCCCAGGCGTGCAAGAGCGCCGCGGCCTCGGCCTGGCCTGGGCCCAGCTCGGTCACCCCCTCGGTGCCCCAGTGGGGGAGGGCCACGACCCAGGAGGCGATTGACCGGGCGAGCACCAGCGCGAGGCGTGCGCGCTCCAGGGCGAGCTGGCTGTCGGTGGCGGCGAGGTCGACCGGCACCAGCGCCATGTCGAGGCCCGCGAGGGAAACGACGGTGGGTCGTTGCGATTCCAGCAGTGGGACAATCCCGCGAGCACGGAGGGCGCGGATCGTGGCGCCGAGCCCGGCCGTCCCGTGGTCGCGCGCGTGGTTGTTGGCGAGCGAGAGCGCGCCGAAGGGGGCGAGGTGGTCGAGGGCGTTCTCCGGGAAGCCGAGGCAGTAGGGCGGGTCTTTCAGGCAGGCGCCCTCGGCCACGGTGCCCTCGAGGTTGGCCACCCAGCTGTCGCCGGGCGACAGGCGGTCCCAGGGCGGGGGGCGCTGGTCGAGGGCGGCGGCGATGTCGCGACCGAGGGCCAGGTCGCCCGCGAAGCTGACACAGGGCGGCTCGGGCGCGTCGATGCAGGCGAGGAGCGGGATCAGGGCCACGTCACCCGGTACACGCCGGTGGCCGTGGTGAGGATCCCGCCGAGGCCGTCGGCGCTGCGGTGGACGCTCAACACTTCGGCGTCGAGCTGCAGCGGGTGCTCAACGAGCGTGGCGGTGGCCACGTCGTAGGCCCAGAGCGAGCTGCCGCCCCCGAGGTAGAGCGTCGAGCCGTCGAGGCTCCCCGTGAGACCGCCGGTGGGAACGCCAGTCGCCACGACGGTGGCCATGTCTTCCCCGTCGGCCACGAGCCAGAGGTCGCCGTCGGCGTCGGTGCTCCAGGTTGTTTCCCCCTCGGGACGGAAGAGCCAGCGTTGCGCGGCGGTGTAGCCCTCGCCCACCAGCGGCACCGCACCGCCGTCGGCCTTGACGGTGTAGGTGCCGAAGGCGCCGGACGCGGGGTCGGTGCCGGGGAAGGTGAGCCGGTCGCCCTGGTCGGTGACCATGAGGTCGAGCCCGACCGGGGCGTAGTCACCGGTGCCCTCGATGGGGGTACCGCTCGGCAGCGACACGATGTCGCCGCCGGGACTTAGGAAGGCGCCGCCGGTGCTGTCGGGGGACAGGAAGCCGGGGGTTTCGTACACGCGCGTGGGTGCGTCGCCGGTGATGAGCCAGGCGCCGCCTGCGTCGGCGACGTAGAGACTGCCGTCGGTGGCCTCGACCGCGTCCACGAGGCCGTCGAGGCCCCCGGCGAGCAAGGTGACGCCGAGGCCCTCGGGGGCGGTGTCGTTGGAGCTGTCGCTGTCGTTGGAGCTGTTGCTGTCGCTGTCGTGGGCGGTGTCGCTGTCGTCGGGGGTGTCGCCGGGTGTTGACCCGGTGCAGGCGAGGAGAGCGAGCATGCGGGAGCTTAGCCGGCGGAGCGCGGGCGCGAGGTCGACCGGGTTGGGGGTGCGGAGCCGGTCCATCGATTGGCGTGTACGGATCGAATCGAGGCGACGTAGGAACTTCGACCGGAGCGTGACGTCACGGACTACCACCCCCCGTTGGTCGCCCTACACGCCATCCCCTTCGGCAACGTGGTGAGCTGTTCGTTTGGCCACCCGGAGGAATGCCGACTCGGCCTCGGTGGGATGTCGGGGCACTGCGGTTTGCGGCAGCGAAACAGACCATTTTTTGGTCGCGACTTAACCCCGCGAGGCAACAAGTGGCTGGGTCCGGGAGGTGCGGTGGAGTTGTTGCCGCACGGGCTGGCGATAGCGTCGATCGGCGGGCGTGGACCTGGTTCGGATCTGAGGCGTCATTAGGACCCCACCCTGGGCGTGTCGGCGTTCCCAGGGCTGTCGGCGCGCGCCGATCGAGGCGAGCCGCCGGCTCTGGGAGCTCGGCAGTGTCAGTATGATCGCGCGCGCGACGGGTACCGACGGCGGGCGGCAATGGCCGGGGGTTGATCTTGCGAAGTTTTCTTGCGCCTGCGTGCCGGTCGCAGTACGATTTGATTCTCCATGGAGTCCCCTCCATGGAGTCAAGAATGCAGGGGGTAAAGGTTGCTTCTCACATGACCTTCTCCACGGGCGCCGCCGGTGCTGACAGGGACTGGCCGCTGGCCGTCCAGGACTGGGGCCTCAAGGTGAAGGACGTGATCTACGTGGTGTTTGCGACGAGTTCCACCGCGAATGTCGAGATCGGGGCCATCCACAAGGAAGGGCCGTCGATGGACAGCAACTACTTCGTCGCCAACAGCACGGCCATCGCGCTCGCAGCCCCGGCGGCCGCTCCGACCCTGATCCGCGGCCAGACCAACAGCACCGCGAACGGCTCGCTGATGCCGTACTTCACCCCGGTGATTCGCGTGGGCAGCACCGGGGCGACGGTGGAGTCGTTCACGGGCGACGTGTGGGTCGGCGGCAAGCCGTTCTAGGCCACCATGGAAGGATGCGCCTGTAGCGGTCGTGACCCAGGGTGCAACGCCGGTTGCGGGCCGGACACCCGGGTAACGGCCGCGTGGAGCCCGGATTTCATGGAGACCGGCGCGCAAGATCGCGGCAGGGGCACGGCATTGTCGCATTCGCGCGCCCTGGTCGAGATGCACGCGCTGCGGTCCTCCTGGGTGGTGTACGAGCGGCGCACGGAGGCACGGCAGGGCTTCCGGAGCGTCGTGTACGAGCGGGGCTCGCAGTTGGTGTGGCAGGAGCGTTTCGGCATGGAAGCGCCGATCGACGACGAGGAGCCGTTCGTCGGGGCGTACAGCTACCAGCGGGAGGACGTGGACGGCGTGGACGAGAACGGCGTTCGCTACAGCATCCAGCGACTGATCAGGCGCCCCCGGCCGATCAATGGCGGCGCAAGGCTCGGGCGCGAGCTCGCCGGGGCGTCCAGTCCGGTCGACGGCACGGAGTTGTCGCCCGACCACGGCGGCAATGCGGCGCCATGCGAGTGCGTCGCGGCTCCAGGCGAGGGCGCCGGCGGGACGACAACCTGGCGGGTGATGCTTCGCGACCCTGCTGGAGTGGCGGCCGTACCGAGCCTCGGCACCTGCGTCGCGGCCGAGGCGCTCGGCGCTGGCGAGGGGCTCAGGCGGCTGCGGGCCGAGCGCATCGGGCGTCGTGCCGAGGCGCGCCGCGCGGTGGCGGAGGAGGTCGCCCGTGTGGTGGCGCGCCTGGGGGGCGAGGTCGCCCGCGTGCGGACGGGGCACGGCTTTTCCCTAGACGTCGCCCTGCCCGCGGGCGCGGCGACCCAGCTCGCGGCGCATCCGCGCGTCGCCGGGGTGCTGCGGCCGACCCGAAACTTGGCGCGTCCCGACTCGCTCGCTTCGTCCTACCTGTGCACCGGCCTCCCGGTCGGGCTGAGGGCCGACGTCGATTCGACGCCGTGCGTCAGTGCCCAGGGCGCCGGCGCGGCCACGCCGGTGCTGATGCTCGGCGGGAAGGTCGCGGCGGCGGGCGCCTACGCCTACCTGGAGCAGGGTTACTCGGGTGCAGGCGGTTACGGGCTGGGCCGCTCCGCGGAGGGCGGGCTCTCCCCCTGGGCGGTGATGTGGGACGTGGCGTCCGACGGCTCGGCGGTGGAGTTGCAGGCGAACGTGCCGCATGTCACCATCGGGATCCTCGACGGCACGGGCGTGGACCTGAGCCACCCGGCGCTGCTCAGCGTCGGTGGGGAGCCACGGGTGAAGTACTACATCGACGCGAGCGGCGTCTTCAACCGGGCATCCGCCATGTACGACGTCCAGCCACGGATCGCGGATGGCCATGGCACGACTTGCGCGGCCATCGCCTTCGGCAGTGTGATGGACGGGCAGGACGCTCGCCTGGTCTCCGAGTTTCACCGGGAACTCCGGAGCGGCGTGGCGCGGCGCGCGATGGCGGTGGGGGTCGATACGTCGGGGCCGATCGGCATGGAGGAAATTCTGGAGGCCATGCACGACGGCGGGGAACTGGCCCACGCGTTGCCGAGCGGGCTGGGCGTCGATGTCCTCAGCTACTCGGTCAATGAGAACGACGGCCCGGCGGGCGTGATCGGGAACCCAAACGGCCTGGACGACTGCCCGACGAACGAGCAAAGCCGAGGACTCGACGCCACGTCGCTTGCCATCACCCGAGCGTACCGCGAGGAGAACGTGGTAGTCGTCAAGAGCGCAGGGAACACCCATGGCACCCCGCCATTCGACGCCGTCGGCAACTGCGGCGGGTCTGGGGGCGTGAAACGCGAGGTGTCGGCGCCGGGCGCCGCCCCCGCCGCGGTGTCGGTGGGTGCGACCGCGATCTTCGGCACCAAGGCGTTCCCGCAGGACACGCCTGCAGGTGTGCAACAGTCCTACGACCTCTACACGTACTCCGCGCGAGGCCGCACCGGCGACGGCCGGGCGTACCCGATGCTGCTGGCCCAGGGATGAGCCTGCGGCAACCCCGCCACCACTACCGCAACCAAGGACTACTACGGCCAGGCCGGCGCGACGAGCGCGTCCACGCCGGTAGTCGCCGGCGGGATCGCGCTTTTCAAGCACTGGTACCTCGACAACCACGGCGCCGCGTGTGCGAACAGCCCGGGCCGGCTGATCTCCAACGCGCTCAACTTCGCCGACGGGCAGGTCTTTGGCGGCAGTTCTCCCAGCGCCGCGCCTGCGAGCCCCCCAGCGCAGGGCTGGGGGCTCGGCCTGTACCGCATGCGGCTCTTCGAGGACGGCTACATGGGCTCTCGGTGGGGCCGCGGCACCACAGCGGTGACCGTGGAGGGCGGCTTCGGCTACGAGTTCATTCCCATCGGTCACGGTGAGCGAAGTCGGATTCCCCGCGACGTGGCTCGCCTGCGGATCACCGCGTGGTGGCTGGAGGTCAACACCGGAGCGTGCGAGGAGAAGGCCGAGATCGCGCTCAGCCTGTACGACGCCGGTGAGTCGGGGGCGACACGGCTGGCCTACGCGAAGGCCGAGGGGGAACACGTGATCCGAATGCAGTGGGAGTGTTTCCGCTGGGACGGTTCCCGGGCGCCGTCCGGCGCTGTGTACCTGCTCGTGAACTGCGTGGGGGCGGTGCCGTCCGATGTGCGCTACCCGGACCGGGAGCATCGCACGGTCTACGTCTCGTGGTTCTGGGAGACCGGCGACGACCCATCGCTGATTGCCTGCGGCACGCCGGGTGCGGACCTGTGCGCGCCGATCGATCGTAGTCCAGCGGACCGCGGCGACGTGGGAACTCCCGTGGACGCGGCCAGCCACGCGGACGACGGCGACGGGGACGTGTGGCTAACGCTGGCCTGGGAACTGCAACACCACGAGTGGCCCTTCGGGGAATCCGTGGACATCGACGTGGACGATTTCCCGCGACCGGCGCGCCCATGAACTCGCGCACCGTCCTCCGCGCCCTTCGCCCCGCGGTGCTTACTGCGCTCCTCGCGGGCTGCGGTGACGAGGGCGTGGACCTCGTCACCCGCGAGGAGGGTTGCTATCCCTACGAGATTGGGGCCCTGCTTGAGACGCGGTTGGTAGGCACCGTCCTTGTCGACGAGGCGGAACCCGAAACCGGCGCCCTCGATTTGCACGAGCTGCGCGACGAGGCCGCCGTGTACGAGTGGTACCAAGCACTGGGGTTGAGCTACTCCGAGTACGCGTTGCCGACAGACTGGGAATTGCCCGACTTCCAGTACGAGATGGGTGTGGTGGTGCCCTTCGCTCAATGGGATGTCGTGGGCTGGGCGCACTCGAGGGGCGTCGTGGGGTTCTACGATGCGGGTCCTGCTGACCGAGTCGTGGCGGTGTACGAACTTCGACCCGAGTGTCAGGACGCGGACTACAACCCCCTGATGGTGGCCTTACACGCCGTCCCCATCGGCAACGTGGTGAGCTGTTCGTTCGGCCAGCCGGAGGAATGCTGACATGGGCTGCACGTGCGCCGGTCGCGACCCGGGCTGCGCCTGGGGCTGCGGCCGGGACCTCCGCGTGGTGAGCGCCTTCGTCCCACCGTGGGCCGACGCGGCCTACGATTCTGGAGCAGCCCCGGGAGCACAGGCCTGCGAACGTGAGATGCCCTCGGCCACCTGCGGCCCCGCGTGCGGGTCGCGCACCACGCCCGAGAACGACGGGCGCACCCTGTAGCCGGGCGCCAGCGGAGACTCGCCCGCGCCGTCTCCCGTCGACCTACTCCATCGCCACGTGCTGCCCGCCGAGCACCTGCGCGAGGTGGACGGGGCCGTGCGTCTCCAGACGTGCCATGGCCTCCTGGACCTCGGCCGGGGCGTACTCCGCCACGAGGGTGCCCTGGCCGTCGCTCACCGCCACGCCGCCGAGCATGTCGACCTCGGCGCGAAAGAGCAGGGCGCCGTCGCCGTCGTAGGCCTCGGCACCGTGCTCGGTCCACGAGAAGCGCCGGGTGATCGGCGTGGGGCCATCGAGTTGGGCGGTGAGCGCGTCGCCCTCGCGCGTCATGCGGAGGGTGGTGCCGTCGGTGAGCACCACCTCGCGGGTAGATGGCCCGGAGCCAAGAGGGTTGCTGCCGGTGGCAAACTCCACCACGTTGAGCACGATCGCGTCGATGAGAACCACCGTCCCGTACACCGGCACGATCACCATCAGCAGGAAAACGAGCTCCTGCACGACGATGGAGCCGAGCGACTGGTTCCAGCCGAACACCTTCTTCGTCAGGGTGAAGCTGCCGATGCAGCCCTCGCTGGGCAGGGCGGTGGCGGCGAGGGCGGCGAGTACGAGGGTGCGGCGAGTCGGGGACATGGAAGCTCCGTGGGGGCCGCTAGCCTATCGCCCCGGGGGAGCCATTAGGAGGGCGCCCCATGAGCACGACCGACCGTCACCTCGCCGACTGCCACGACCTCATCCGCGTGCAGGGCGCCCGCGAGACCAACCTGAAGAACGTGAGCATCGAGATCCCGAAGCGCCGCTTGACGGTGTTCACCGGGGTGTCGGGCTCGGGGAAGTCCTCCCTGGTGTTCGGCACCATCGCCGCCGAGTCGCAGCGGATGATCAACGAGACCTACAGCGCCTTCGTGCAGGGCTTCATGCCCACGCTCGCGCGGCCCGACGTCGACGTGCTCGACGGGCTCACCACCGCCATCATCGTCGACCAGGAGCGCATGGGCGCGCACGCGCGCTCGACGGTCGGCACCGTGACCGACGCCAACGCGATGCTGCGGGTGTTGTGGAGCCGCGTGGGCCAGCCGCATGTCGGCTCACCCAACGCCTTCTCCTTCAACGTGCCCTCGGTGCGCGGCACGGGCGCGGTGACCATCGAGAAGGGCGAGGGCAAGAAGACCGAGGTCAAGAGCTTCGAGGTGAACGGCGGCATGTGCCCTCGCTGCGAGGGCATGGGCTCGGCCACTGACTTCGACTTGTCTGCCTTATACGACAGGAATAAGTCGCTGGCCCAGGGCGCGCTCACCATCCCCGGCTACAGCATGGAGGGCTGGTACGGGCGGATCTTCAAGGGTTGCGGCTACTTCGACATGGACAAGCCCATTCGCGACTACAGCAAGAAGGAACTCGACGACCTCTTGCATCGCGAGGCCACCAAGATCAAGGTGGAAGGCATCAATCTCACCTATGCGGGGCTCATTCCCACCATCCAGAAGTCGTACTTGTCCAAGGACAAGGAGGCGATGCAACCGCACATCCGCGCCTTCGTAGACCGGGCGATCACCTTCACCACCTGCCCCGAGTGCCAGGGCACCCGCCTCAACGCGGCGGCGCGCGCCTCCAAGGTAGGGGGCATCAACATCGCCGAGGCCTGCGCCATGCAGATCAGCGAGCTGGCCCGGTGGGCCGGCGGGGTGAAGGAACCCACCGTGGCGCCGTTGCTCGCCGCGTTGTGTCACACGCTCGACGCCTTCGTGGAGATCGGTCTCGGCTACCTCAGTCTCGACCGGCCCTCGGGCACCCTCTCCGGCGGTGAAGCCCAGCGCACCAAGATGATCCGCCATCTCGGCTCCTCGCTCACCGACGTGACCTACGTGTTCGACGAGCCCACCATCGGGCTCCACCCGCACGACATCCAGCGTATGAACGAGCTCCTGCTGCGCCTGCGCGACAAGGGGAACACGGTGCTGGTGGTGGAACACAAGCCCGAGGTGATCGCGATCGCCGACCGCGTGGTCGACCTCGGCCCCGGGGCCGGGACGGCCGGCGGGCAGGTGGTGTACGAGGGGACGATCACCGGCTTGCGCGCCAGTGGCACGCTCACCGGTCGGCACCTCGACCGGCGAGCCGAACTCAAGGCCACGCCGCGGAAGCGGACCGGCGTCCTGGAGGTGCGCGGCGCCCGGACACACAACTTGCAGGGGGTCGACGTGGACATCCCGCTCGGCGTGCTCGTCGTGGTCACCGGCGTGGCCGGCTCCGGCAAGAGCTCCTTGATCCACGGCTCGGTGTGCAAACGCCCGGGCGTGGTGGAGGTCGACCAGTCGGCGATCCAGGGCTCTCGTCGCAGCAATCCCGCCACCTACACTGGCCTCCTCGACCCGATCCGCACCGCCTTCGCGAAGGCCAACGGCGTGAAGCCCGCGCTCTTTTCCGCCAACTCCGAGGGGGCCTGCCCCGGCTGCAATGGCGCGGGTGTCATTTACACCGACCTCGGCATGATGGCGGGCGTGAGCACACCCTGCGAGGACTGCGCGGGGAAGAGGTTCCAGGCCTCGGTGCTGGAGCACAAGCTCGGCGGGTTCGACATCGCGCAGGTGCTGGACTTGCCGGTGAGCGAGGCGGTGGGCTTCTTCGCGGCCGGGAAGTCCAAGACGCCGGCGGCCCACGCCATCCTGTCGCGATTGCTCGACGTGGGCCTCGGCTACATTCGGCTGGGGCAGCCTTTGCCCACGCTCTCGGGTGGGGAGCGCCAGCGCCTGAAGCTCGCGACGGAGATGGGCGCGGCGGGCGGCGTGTACGTGCTCGACGAGCCCACCACGGGGCTACACCTCGCCGACCTGGAGAAGCTGCTCGGCATGCTCGATCGGCTGGTGGATAGCGGCAAGTCGGTGATCGTGATCGAGCACCACCTCGCGGTGATGGCCCACGCCGACTGGATCATCGACCTCGGGCCGGGCGCCGGTCAGGACGGCGGGCGCGTGGTCTTCGAGGGGACGCCGGCGGAGCTGGTGGCCCGGCGGGGGACGATCACCGGCGAGCACCTGGCCCGGTTCGTGGGGGGGTAGCCGTGGCATAGGCGGGAACCCTGCGGCGGGCGGTGAGGGCGAGGCCCGCAAGGAGCGCGAGCCCACCCGCAGGCGACGTCGTCCCGCAGGCTGGGGCGCAGTCCACGCGGTCGATCACCTTCGCTTCCCCTCGTGCCTCGGCCGTATCGTCGTCGACCGTGCCGGTGGGCGGCCCGGTGTCGTCGTTGTCCTCCCCCGGTGAAAGGCATGCACCCTCGACGCAGTTCGTGCCCTCGGCACAGGTCGATTCCGCGTAGACGCCGTCGGTGCAAGCCGCCACGGTGCTCTCTGACAGGCAGAAGCTACTGTGGGGCCCGGCGGCGCAGCGGCTGTCCATGCAGGATGCGCCCCCGGCGTCCTCCCCGCACACCAGGCCGAAGCCCGCGCAGTCGCCCACGCCGTACACGCCGTCGTTGCAGCCCTCGATCTGCGTGGCATCCACGCAGTTGTAGCGACGCAGGCCGTCGCCCTCGGGGCAGCGATAGTCGACGCAGAAGGCAAAGTCGCCGTCTTCCTGGCAGCCGGCGCCATACACCGCGCAGTCGCCCGAGCCGGTGGGCCGGCCGCCCTGGCACTGTGAGATTGTCGTTCCCTCGCACCACTTGCCGTTGGCCAGCGCGCAGCTGGGGTCGGCGGTGTCGTCCCAGGTGATCGCCAGGTGGTTGGCCACGGTGCGCAGCGAGCCGTCGGACGGGTTGTTCTTGACACACAGGTCGTTGTCCCCGCGCGGGTTGCAGTCCGCGCCCTCGCTGGTGTCTTCCACCACGAGCGTCGAGCTGCCGCCGCCGTCGAGCATCACCGCGTCCCAGCAATCGAAGGGGTCGCCGAGCAACAGCTCGCGCACCTCGTCGCAGCTCATGCCCGTGCTGCCCCCCGACCCGCGCCCGTCGACCACCACCAGCCACAGGTGCGTGCCGTCGGCCTGGATGCAGGCGGCGCTACGGGGGTTGGTGGTGCTGGTGTCGTAACAGCCGCTGCCGGCCACGCCGTCTTCCACGAGCACGAGGCCGTTGGCGCCAATCGCCTCCTGGTAGCGCAGGGGGTACACCGACGGGGTCTGGAGCGGGCTGAAGAGCATGCTCGCGTCGCCGAGCGGCGCGGCCTGGTCGAGGTCGCAGCGCTTGTCGATGCCGCAGGCGAGGTAGCCCCAGGTGGCCCCGATCGCGTCGGTCTCGATGTGGTCGTTCCACACCATGCCCCCGGAGATCGCGAGCCCGAGGGGGTGCAGGTAGTCGTCGCCCGAGCAGGTGGTGCACGACCAGTCGCCGTTGATGGCGGCCACGGCGTTGGCCTCCTCCGCGAAGCTCAGGGTGTCGGTGTACCACTCCACCCCGCGGTCGTCGGCGGAGGCGTGCAGGCCGACGTTGGGGACCGAGAGGTCGACCCGCACCGCGTAGATGTCCTGGGGACGATCCCCGTCGGTGAAACGTTTGAAGGAGGTGATCCCGTCGCGCACCTCGCGCTCGTAGTCGGCGGCGATCACGAATGGGGCGAGGAGGAGCATCACGGTTCGGCGGCCGGGCTCATGGCTCTAGCGTTACCACCACGAAGCCGCTACCGACCTCGTCGCCGTGCAGGTCGGTGGCGACGAGCTCGAGGGTGTTCGTCCCCGTCTCGAGGGGGACCGTCACCTGCCAGGTGGAGGCCGTGGTCCACTCGGGGGTAAAGGCCGTTGTGTCCACCACAATCGACCGGACGTCGATCCAGCCCGTGCCATCGATGGTGGCCTCGGCCTCGACGGTGGTGAAGTCGCCCGTCGTGACCGCGAACTCGACCTCCGGGAAACGAGTGAGCACCGCGTCGGTCGAGCCACTCATCACCCAGTCGGCGCGGTCGTCGATGAACTGGCAGTGGCTGTCGAAGTCCTGCGCGGGCAAGAGCTCGCCGATCTGCTGGCACCAGGGGCCGAGGTAGCCGGTGTTGTAGGCGCGGCCGATGATGTCTTGGAGGTGACCGTAATAGAGCCGCTCGTAGGCGGCGATCGTCAAGAGGCTGGAGAGGTCGCCGTTGCCGATCACCGACATCTGGCTGCTCCCGAAGAAGTCGAGGTCGTGGGGGAAGTACAGCACGAGGCCGTCTTCTGGCCGAAGGTAGAAACGCGCGTTGTGTTGGCTGCCGTCCGCCCCGTAGTTGTCGACCGCCCCGGACAGGGTGGCGAAGGCGAAGGCCCGGAGCCACTGGTCCACGTCGATGACACTCTCGGCATTCAGGGGGAAGTCGCCGCTGTCGAAGGCCCGGCCAAGCGTCATGATGCCGGTGAAGTCGTCCTCGCGCTGGTTGTTGGAGAGCAGGAAGTTCCAGCGCCAGTTCTCCTTGTCGCTCCCGAGATCGGTGATGGCGGTGCCCACCACCGCGTCGGGCGAGGGCAGCTTCAGGCCCTCGGCGGTGCCGTCGTCGGTGGTGTAGGGGTAGTAGATCAGCTCGTACTCGAAAAGGGCGCCCTGGTCGCCGTTGTCGAACTGCGAGGCGAGCACGAGGTCGCTGGCCCGGTCGAGTTGCAGCTCCACGGGCCCGGTGTGCGTGGGCAAGGGCGTGATCGCGTGGGCGAGGTCGTTGTACTCGCCGGACACCGAGCCGGCAGCGGTCATGGCGAGGTTCATCAGCACCTCGCGTTGCCCGAAGTTGACGCCCTCGGAGCGATCGACGAGCACGCCCCGGTGCGATCCCCGGAAGGGCTTGTCGCCGTTGAAGCGCAGCGCGTAGCCGAGGCGGACGTCCTCCGGCCGGCCGCGCTCGCTCCCCTTGAGCCGGACGCCCACGTCGTAGTACACCTCGGACTCGTCGTAGATCACGGTGGCGCCGAGCAGGTCGTCGCTCATCAGGTTGACGTCGTCGTGCATCCAGTCGGAGTCGGCCCCCGTGACCAGGATGCGGAGGTTGTGCAGGCCGTTGTCCTCGGCCTCGCCGCGGTCAAAGGTCAAGAGTGCCCGGGAGTCGGGCCCGGCAGCGGGGAACCACGAGGCGCTGCCTGCGCCGTCCTCGGCCTCGACGTAGAGCTGGACGATGGAGCCTGCGGCCTGTCCCTGGACGACCCCGGTCCACGTGTCGCCGGACTCGGTCATCTCGGTCGCGCCAAAGGCGGCATCGTCCACGGAAGTCCAGAGTGTCACGCGCTCGACGCCCTCGGGATCGTTGACTTCGACGCTGATGGACACTGGCTCGTAGGGGGCAGGCACGGCGATGTCTTGTGACAGCTCGCCGAAGGTGGGGCCAAGCTCGCTCGCGGTGGAATTGGCGCTCCCGGGCGTGCCCGTGAGGCTCGGCCTCTCAAGGAGCGTGGTGACCGGCATCCGGTTGAAATACAGGCGACTGTTGAGCTGGTTGCTCCCGGACACCCAGCGTGCACGGAAGCTCACCGTGTAGGTGGTCTCAGACACCGCCTCGCGCAGCGTGCTCTCGGCGTGGTTGTGCATGTGGCCCGTGGGACCCGTTGCCACCAGCCGGAGCACGCTGTTGCTCGGGTCGTCGGGGTCGGCATCTACTTCAGAGTGACGATGGGTGCCGAGCAGGCGCCAGTGATTGTCATCATCGTCGAAGCCGCCGTTTTGTACCAGCTCCGTGGCCTCGCGGACCACGCTGAGGTCGTCGACCAGCACCTCGCCCTCGTCGAGCAGGCCGAGCACCAGCTCGTTCCATGTGCCATCCGGACCCACGGCGCTCGGCTCAGCCACGCCGGTGTAGCTGTAGGTTTGCCAGTCGGTGCGGTCCAGTTCGTCACTCGCCGCCCAGGCCTCGGGCGTCCCGTTGTCGGCCAGCGGGTCGCGAAGTTCTAGGCTCGAACCGCCGCCGTCTGCGGTGCTCGGCCAGCGGCCGTCATCGAAATAACGCACCTCGTCGGCTGGGTTCCCGGCGGCGTCGAGGAGCAGGATTCGGTCGCTGGTATTGTCGAGGCGCCCCGAGAAATCGCTGACCACGAGGAAGCCGCCCGGCGCCAGGGTCGTGCCCGCGGGGAAGGTGTAGCCCACCGCATCGACGAGCTGCCAACCGGCGAGATCCACGGCGGCCTCGCCCCGGTTGTAGAGCTCGATCCACTCTTCCTCGGTGGAGGGGTGGTGGTACATGATCTCGTGGATGACGACGCTGTCGTCGATCTCGATGTCGTTCTCTTCGCCCGGCGTGGCCTCGACCGGGTAGCGCCACTCGCCGTCCTCGTCGCGCGCCCGGGGACGGCTCGACACGCGGACGGCGTCGAAGAGCGTGCTCCGGTTGGCGTCGTAGAGGAAGAGCATGTCGCCGGGGGCGAGTTCCGGGAGCTCAGGCTGGTAGAGTTCGCCCGGGACGAACGCGGGCAAGTCGGACTCCCCGCCTGGCCATGTGAGCACCACCTCCTCGGCGGCGCTGGCGGCGAGCTCGATCCACGCGGTCGTCACCTCGTTGAAGCGGACACTCGGTCTCGTGGTCGCCGATGACACGCGCGCGCTCAGGGAACAGCCGAAGCGAAGGTCGGCGTCGCCCGCCTGGTGCACCTCCACCGCCAGCACGTTCTCGCCCTCGACGAGCGTGCTGGTGTCGAGCTCCGCGTACACCTCGGCGTCGTCGACGGCCGCCGCCGCCTCCGTGCTCGCGTCGACCGCGCCGCTCGGCATGTTCTCGCGATGGACCTCGACGCCGTTGAGGTAGACGATGGCGCCGTCGTCGAGTGCGCAGGAGAGGTAGAGGGTCGCCGACGCGGGATCGCCATCGAGGGTGAAGCCCGTGCGAAACAGGACAGTGGTCGGCACCGAGCCGAGCTCGGTCTCGCCGCCGCCCCCGCGCAGGGGCGCGACAGAACGGAAGAGGGCGTAGGTGTTCTCGGTGTTGGTGACCGAGGTGTCGCTAAATGTGTCGGCCCAGATGTAGTGCGTGCCCTCGGAGAAGTAGCCACTGTTGGCCCAGCCCCAGGGGTCGGCGCTGCGATCCGCTTCCACGGCCGGCGCGGCCCAGCTGCCACTAGCGGCGAGCGCGGCCAACTCGGCCTCAGGCGGGGGCGCGTCGCCCGGCGGCACCCCGGGGTAGCCGTCGCTGGGGCCAAGCAGGTATTCGAAGGTGTCGATGCTCGTGCCCACGATCTCGCCGTCAACGTCCACCTCGGCGATGGTCATCTGCGGGCCGCCGTAGTCCCAGTCGGCCTCCCAGGCAGCGAGGTACAGGTGGTCGGCGGGGCCGACCTCGATCTCGAAGTCCTCCACCGTCGTCCAGTCGCCGTCGGGGTCTTCTCCCACCAGGCGCAGGTCGGAGCCGTCGGCGGCGCCGAGGTAGAGCCCGTAGTAGTTGTCGGCGGTCACCGAGGCGATGGCGGTGGTGCTCCCCGTGGCGGCGCCCGCGTAGAAGATGGCGTCGGCCTCCTTCCAGGCGTGGTCGTCGTAGCCGAGATCGGCCCAGTCACTCGACGGGTAGGCGCCTCCGTCGTCGTAGCGCCACGTCGATTCCAGCGCGATCAGCTCGACGGTGGTCACCGTGTGCTCGTCGAGCCCGTTGGCCGCGCCGGGGGTGCCGCCCACCTCGGGGCTCCACGTCCAGTTCTCGGCGTGGTCGCTCCACAGCTCGGCCTTTCGCTTGGCGAGTGTCACGCCGGAGCCGTCGGGGGCCTCGGGCCAGGGATACTCGGCGCGGTAGGCCACGGTGTCGATGAGGCGGTCGGCGTTGTTCCTCAGCTCGATGCGCTCGCCCTCGTCGTCGAGCTGGCCCGTGGGGCTCACCACGAGGTACGCGCCGGCCGCGATGACCGTGCCCGAGGGGAAGGCGTGGTCAACGCCCCCGGCGAGCGACCAGCCCGAGACGTCGATGTCGAGCGACATCGGATTATGCAGCTCGATCCACTCCGAGTCGTCCTCGGCGGGGTGGTACATGAGCTCGGTGAAGCTCACCGAGGCAGGGGTCGGCACCTCCTCGCGGGTCCACGTTTCCACGGTCGACGGCGCGTCCTCGATGCCGCTATCGATGGCGGACTTGTCGAGGGGAATGGAGCTGTCGTCGGGGCAGGCGGCGAGGAGGAGGAGCATGGTGGCGCGGGGAGCATAGCGCCGGAGTGTCGGCGCGGCTGACCCTCAAGGGGGGAGGGGCCCGATGTCTCCCCAGCTGAGCTTGGCGTTCCGCCCGGTGACGCAGGTCCCTTGGTCGCTCTCGCCGACCACCAGGCCGCGCCCCCTTGGGTTCCAGATGGCGTTGGCGTCGACCGTGACGTGCGTGGCGGTGGCGGTGCCGAAGGTCGAGTAGAGCTCGATGGCGGCGCCTCCCGGTACATCCCAGACGGTGTTGCCGCGCACGACTGTCTTGCCATGCCCGACGCCGATGCCGGCCACTGGCGCGGACGCGTGGTTGACCGTGGGCGGGGGCACGCGGCGGAAGTCGAAGACGACGTTGTCCTCGATCAGGTAGTTGGCGTCGGTGTAGTCGGCGGGCCCCGGGCAGGAACGCGGGCTCACCCCCACGGTGATCGCGGCATGGAAGTAGTGCGTCCCGTGGGCCACGAGGTTGCCTCGAATGAGGATGTCGTGTGTGTACGCCTTCACGTCGATGCCCTCGGCGCGCACGCGCTCGATGTGGTTGCCCTCGATCCCCACGTGGTGGGTGTCGTCGCCCGCGAGGCCCCCCGTCCCCACGTAGATTCCCTCGCCGTAGCGAGCGGTCACGAGGCCCGTGTCGCGGATGGTGTTTTTCACGACGTCGACGTGGTGCGACGGAGGGCCGAGAAACTGGGTGGCGCTGCGTGTGCGGCCCACGTGGATGCCGGCCTGGCCAATGGACTCGACGAGCAATTCTGCCAGGCGGATATGCTCGCTGCCCTCGACCGACACACCTGTGCCCGAGTTGGTTGCCCGCAAGCCGAGTAGTTCGATGTGTGAGGAGTTTATGACAGTGATCGCGGTGCCGTGATCCAGCGAGCCAGAGGTGAACGTGGGCGACTCGTCGTGCCCGGGGGCGCGACGGAAAACCACCGGCGCCGTCGGGCGCCCATGCACGTTGACGATCAAGAGAGGCGTGTACGTCCCGGGTGCGAAGCACACGACGTCGCCGGGCTCGGTTGGCGGGAGGCCGGTCGTGGGGGTGACCTGTCGCGTGCAGTCGCCTCCCTCGTGCGCATGCGTGGCGCCCGGGAGGACCAGGATGAGGCTCGCAACGAGAAAAGGCATCGACGCGATGCAGGATAGCGCTCGCGCGGGGCCGCGGTCAGCCGCCGAGCGGGGCGAGCGAGTACCGCCCGTAAGCGACGAAGGCGGCAGCGAGCGCCATGGGTGCGGCGAAGACGAGGGGGTTCGTAGGCGCCAGGGCCAGAGAGTAGCGCGCGTACACCAGGGCGATGGCGACGGTTTGGACGGTGAGCACGGCCGCGGCGATGGGCGTGAGTTGGGGCTTCCAGCCCGTGGCCGCCGGTGCGATCAACAGGGCGGCGCCGAGCATCTCGACGATGCCGATGGTGGTCCACGCGGGCCGGGGGACCATGGCGAACTGCTTCGACACCTCGTCGAAGGCGAAGACCTTGTACGCCCCACCGGACAGGTAGAAGAAGGCAAGGATGGACTGGATAACCCAGAGAAATACGTTCACGATGAACCTCCGACAGGGGTGAGCAGTTCGGCGAGCTTGTGATGCATCGCGCGCCAGCCGTACTCGGCGCCCCCGCGCGCCTGTGGCTGCGTGAAGCCCGAGTGCTCGAAGTACACCACCGTGCCCTGGCCGTCGGCTTCGAGGCGGTAGCTCACGCGCGTGTCGAGGAAGCTGCCCACCACCCAGCTGAAGCGGAGCGTCGTGGGCGGATCGCAGGCGAGGACTTCGCAGTCGACGACGAGCCCCCCGGGGAGGCCAGGGCTCGCGGGCACGTGAAAGCTGAACCGATGCCCCAGGCGAGGCTCGAAATCGTTGGGGTACATCCACTCGGCCAGCGCCTCGCGGCGGGCGAGGGCCTGCCACACACGCTCGGGCGGCTGGGCGAAGCGTAGCTCTCGGGTGATCGTGCTGTTCATGCCTTTGGTTCTCCTTCGAGGTGCTCCCGGAGGCGGGCGAAGCGGTCGTTCCAGAAGTGTTCGTAGTGGGCGAGCCAGTCGCGCACCGGGGAGAGTTGTGCCGGGGCGAGCCGGTATCGTCGTTCCCGCCCGTGACGCGCCTCGCTGACGAGTCCGGCGTCGAGCAGGATCCGCAGGTGCTGCGACACGGCCGGACGCGACATCGCGAAGTTGCCCGCGATGGTGTTGACGGGTCGCTCGCCCTCGGCCAGCAAATCGAGCATACGACGGCGCGCCGGGTGGCTGATGGCGTCGAACACGTCGGGGGCCGGGGTCATCACCATGACCACACTATACGTAAGGATATGCTTACGTGTCAAGGCATCGGAACTTTTTTCGCGGGCCAGTGAACGGTGGCCGACCTCGCGGGTATCCCCTGTCGGAGTCCCCACGATGTTCACTTTCCTGACCTTCCTCCTCGCCGCCTGCTCCGCCTCCATCGAGGGCGGCACGAACGAGCTCGACGACCCCTCCGCCTTCGTGCTCACCACCTACGACGTGCCCAGGGGCTACGAGTCCCGCGTGGAAGACGTGCTCAATCGCGTTTTCTGGCGCGCCGACGATGTGCCCCCGCTCGGCCGCGCCCGCCAGGGCGCCCCCGGCAGCGTGATCGTCGCCGCACCAGAGTCGGTCCAGGGCGACGTGAAAGGCGTGATCGAGCGGCTCAACAAGCTCGACCCCGCTGTCGCCGAGCCGAAGAACGTCAAGCTGTCTTACTGGATGGTGGGCGGCACGAGGGCAGCGGCCGTGGACACCTCGGCCCTCCCGGCGGTGATCGCCCCGGCGATGGCGGAGGTGGCCGGTCAGGAGGTGCCGATGCGCTACGAGGTGCTCTTCCGCGAGTCGCTCCTCTCGCTCGATGGCGCCCAGGCGCAGGCCAACGGTTCGGAGTTCCACATCGAGCAGCTGGCGAGCGTGAGCCCTTCGGGCAGCATCGTCGCCGAGCTGGGGTTGCGCGTGGAGGGCGGCACGGAGACGCACACCCGGGTGCAACTCGGCGCGGGCCAGGTGCTGGTGCTCGGGCAGACGGCGGTGGGGGGCCAGGGCGGCCCCCCGGGCACCAGCGACGCCATCTTCTACGTCGTGCGTCCAGAGCCCGTTGCTGCGCAATAAGGACCGTTCGTGGCCTCCTCCAGCGCCATCGACGAGACGGCGCTCGGCGAGCTGTACGCTCGGCTCGAGCGGCCCATGTACAACGTGGTGTACCGTCGCCTCTGGAACGAACAAGACAGCGTCGACGTGGTACAGGAGACCTTCGTGCGCCTGTGGAAAGCACGGGCGGGCGTCCGAATGGACGGCGCCGAGGCCTACGCGTGGCGCACGGTGCTCAACCTCGCCTCGAACCGTCGACGGTCGCAGCGCCTGTGGACCTGGCTCGCCTTCGACGCGGAGCGCGACGGTGGCTCGGCCGCCGGGGCCGACGAGGACCTCGAAACTCGAGAGCGCGCGGCGGCCGTGCGTGCCGCGATCGACAGCTTGCCGGACAAGCTGCGTGACGTGGTCTTGCTCGCCGAGTTCAGTGAGCTCGGAAACGTGGAGATCGCGGCGATCCTCGATATTCCACCAGGTACGGTCGGGTCGCGGCGTCACCTCGCGGCGGCCCTTCTGCGCGCGTCTCTGGAGGGTGCATGAGTAGCGAGCTTGGCGACATCCTGCCGATGCTCGAGCCTCCGGCCGGCGGGCGGGATCGCCTCCTTGCGCGCGTGCGTGCCGAACGGTCGACCGCCCCTCGGTGGGCCGCGGTGGCCGTGGCAGCCGCGCTGCTCCTCACGTTCCTGGCGCGAGAGCGAGGCACCGGTGGGCGTGAACCGGTGGCCGGGCACGATCCGGTGATGCTCGCGTTGGCTGACGAGGCGGCCCCGCTTCGCGTGATCGGGGACAACGCGGCTGCGGGTGAGGTGCCGCTGGGTCGCGACGACGTGGTGTACTATCGAGTGGTGACGGCCTCGCCGTGAACTACGCGACGGCACGCCGTCGAAGGATCCGCCCGAGCCCCGCGCGTGACAGCGTGGTGCCCTCGGCCTCGGCCTCGGCGAGTCCCTGATCCCCGAGACGGTGGGCGATCCGGGCGCGGACCTGTGCGTAGGCGGAGGCCGTCGCAGCTCGGAAGGGCTCGACGGCCGCGGCGTAACCGAACAGTCGACCGGCCAGTGGCGGATCGCGCTCAGCCGCCACCTGGGCCGCTAGCCAGAGCGCCACGCCCCGAGAGGCGGGCTCCGTGCGCGCCGCCAGCAAACGATCAACCAGGAGCGGCCAGGGGTCGCCTGCGGCGGAGAGGCGCGCCCGCGCGACGGCGCCGAGCAGCTGCAGGTCGAGTGTCACTTCGGGCATCCAGGACGGCGCGGTGGCGTGACAGCGGAGGCCCTCTCGCACCGTCCGGTCGGCCTCCTCGGGCTGGTCGATGTGGGCCAGCGCTCGGATCCACCAGGACTGGCCGTCGCTGACGTAGTCGGTGCCTCGGTGAGCGAGGCAGGCGTCGAGCTCGGCGAGCGCCTCCTCGGGGCGGCCCGCTTGCACGAGGCAGAGGGCGAGCGACTCGTGACAGTGGGCGTGCAGTCGGCCGAGCCCGAGTCGCTCGGTGGCGGCGATGCATTGGCGAAGCCGGGGTTCAGCCACCTCGAAGCGGCCGTGCGCCACCGCCGCCAGCCCGAGGTTGCGTCGCATCGCCCAAAGCAACTGGAGCGCGCCGTGGCGCTCGAGTAGCGCCTCGGCAGTGCGCTCGACGTGGGCGGCCTCGTCCGGGGCGCCGATGACGTGCGCCACCGTGGTTTCCCAGACGAGCGTGACGGCCAGCGCCGCCTCATCGCCCTCTATTTCCTGGAGGCGTCGCGCCGAGCGGAGGTCGTGAAGCGCCGCCCGTGATGGCGACCAGCGGAAGCGGACCACGCCGTGCACGAAGAGCGCGGCCGACACGAGGTCCGGGTCGGCCGAGGCCCGGGCCTCGAGGAGCAGCGCGTGCGCGTCGGCGAGAGACGGGCAGGCGAGGTTGGCACGGGCGCGCTGGGCCAGCGCCGAGCATCTCACCTGGCAGCGCTCTGCCGAGGGGAGCCAGCGGTCGGCCAGCCCCAGCGCCTCGTCACCCACCGCCATCTGCTCGGCATCGGACTGGAGGCCGAGCGCCGCCTCGGCGAGCGTGGCGCTGAGCCGAGCCGCGAGGGTGGCGGGGAGACCGTCGGGCGAGACCGAACGCAACAAGTCCCTGGCTTGTCGCCCTTCCCCCAGCCGTCCCAGGCACGCGGCCTCGGCCAGGCACAGCTCGACGTGTTGCTCGGGGTGCGTGGCCTGCTCCCGCGCGGCACGGAGCAGCAGGGCGGCTGATCGAACGAGGCCGCCGCTCATCCAGAGCGAACGCAGTCCCGGGGCGGAGCGAGCCAGGCGATCACCGTGCTCTCGCCGGATGGCTCGCGACCAGGCGGCCTCGATGTCAGCGCGGGCCCCGAGCGCCTGGCGGCGGCACTCCAGCCGTGCCGCCCCCCGGAGTGACAGGCCCTCCGGGGCGACCAGGCCGAGCGCCCAGTCCATGTGCCGGTCTTCCACGGTCTCGCGGTCACCAGCATCGAGTTGTTCAGCCGCGAAGGCCCGGATGGCCGGGTGGAGGGACCGGGTCTGGCCGTGCAGCTGGAGCAGGCTCTCCCGGGCCAGCAGGTCCAGGGTCGAGGAGGACGCGTCGGCCACCGCTGCCGCGGCCGCGGGGTGGAAGGGGTCGCGGAAGACGGAGAGCCGCGCGAGCACCCGCCGGGCCTCGGTGGGAAGCCGTCCCCAGCTCGCCTGGACGGCCGCGCCCACGCCGTCACTCGCCGCGCGGGCGAGGTCGACCCCGGCCCGCCACGCGGCGGCGAAAAGCATGATCCCAAGCGGCAAGCCGCCGACCGGGGCGAGGTCGGTCGTGCCGCCGCCGGAGGCCTCGGCGAACAGCGCCGCCGCCGCCCCCGCGTCGAGTGGCGCGAGGAGGTGCTGTTCCTCGCCCTCGCAGCCGAGGGGCTCGCGCCCGCTCGCCACCACGACCACCCCCGGGCAGCGGGCGAGCGCGGGTTGGAGCGCGGCCAGCGCCGAGCGGGCGCGGTCTACCGAGTCGAGCAGGAGCAGGCACCGGGCGCTGCCGAGCGAACTGCATAGGAACTCGGGGAACGATCCGAGCGTCGCCGGGCGCAGGCCGAGGGCACCGCACAGGAGGCCGGCGACGTCTTCCGGCGCCTCGGCCTGCTCCAGCGGCACGAGCGTGACACCGTCGGGGAAAGTACCGAGGGGCACCTCGTGAACACTCCGCCACAGCTCGGCGAGCAGCCGCGACTTGCCGATGCCACGGGGGCCGAGCACCGTCATCCAGCGGGCGCCTGGGCGGCTGGCCCAGTCGAGGAGCATCGCGAGGTCCTCGCTCCGCCCCACCAGGCGCGTGGCCGTGGGGACTGGAGCCTGCGAGCTCGGCATCGCCCGGGGTCCGCCCTCGAGCGTGTAGCCCTCGCCGTGGATGGCTCGGATACGGGCCGCCCCCTCGGGCCCCAACCGTCGTCGTAGTCGCGACACGGTCGTATCGACGGCGCGTGTCACGACGCAGGCCTTGTGACCCCACACGGCCCGCAGCAGCTCATCGCGCGGCACCACCTGTCCCGGGCGATCGCGCAAGTAGCGCAGGAGCGCGAGCTCCAGCGGCGGCAGCGTGAACGCCATCCCGGGGCCCGTTGCGAGACCGCTGTCCATGTCCACGCGGACGGCGCCGAAGGCGAGGATCCGCAGCGTAAGGGGCATCTTTCAGTGACACGCTACCACAGCCCTCGATGCGGGTGACTCTTCGGTCGGCGCCCTCGGCCTCGACATCTGCCTGTTCGGCGCCCTCCGAGGCGGCACCCCTCCGGCCGGGGTGCCGCCCGGAAACTCGGCCTACTTCTTGCCGGACTTGGCCGCGGTGCTGACGATGACCCCGCCCTGGTTGCCGGTGAGGAGGCCCTGCGCGCGCGCCGTCTGCACGGCCGTGGTGACGCAGCTCACGTAGCCGCCGCGGTTGGTCCAGTTGGACAACGTCCCGCAGGTGAGGACCACGTGCTGCTCGCCCGAGCAGCCGACGTCGCTGACGAGGGCGCTCAGCGGGGTGGCGGCACACTGGTCGACGTCGTCGGCCACCGCGTCGGCATCGTCGTCGCCGTCGCAGGCATCGCCGAGGCCGTCACTGTCGAAGTCCACCTGGGTGCTGTTGGCGACCACCGGGCAGTTGTCGCTGTCGTCTGCGGCACCGTCGTCGTCGTCGTCGTCGTCGCAGGCGTCGCCCTGCCCGTCGCTGTCGCCGTCGGCCTGTCCCACGTTGGCGGTCGCCGCGCAGTTGTCGTCGTCGTCGATGACGCCGTCCTGATCGCTGTCGGCCTCGCAGGCGTCGCCGATGCCGTCGTCGTCGGCATCGGACTGGCCCGCGTTGTCGTCGACGGGGCAGTTGTCCTCGTCTTCGCACCAGCCATCGGCATCGACATCGCCCAGCACATCCGTGCCGAAGCAGAGGTCCTGGTCGTCGCACCAGCCGTCCTGATCGTCGTCGCCCGTGGCGTTGTCGCCGAGGCAGGCGTCGTTGACGTCGCACACGAGATCGTCGTCCACGTCGGTGTTGGCGGGGTCGGTGGGGCAGAGGTCGCAGGCGTCGCCGGTGCCCTCGCCGTCATTGTCGGCCTGGTCGGCGTTGGCCGTGGCGGGGCAGTTGTCGAGGCCGTCTTCCACCCCGTCGCTGTCGGTGTCGACCGCGTCGTTCCCGCAGGGACCGGTGCCGATGGTGATGTTCTCCCAGGAGGCGTCCCAGCGCTGGCCGCGGTCGGGTGGGATGAAGGTGCACTCGAAGTTCCACTGGTTGTACTTGTCGATACCGCCGATGATGTCGACGCGCGGGGTGTAGCCGGGCACGAGCTGGAAGTTGTCGTCGAGCCAGCCGCCGGCGGGGGCGGCGTCGCTGTAGATCCCCTGCTGGACATAGCCGTTGGGGCCCTCGTAGTAGAGGCGAGCCGCGTCGCCGCTCACGCCGGAGTCGTACTCCCAGTTGCCGAACTCGGTATAGTTCACGCCGGTGGTGAACCGGTCGGCGTGCGCGAGCTGCCGCTCCTCGCCGTTGAGGACCAGCGTGAGGTTGGCGTGCTCGTACACCACGTCGTAGCCGCGCGTCAGGCCGCTGCTGTTGTTGATGTTGTACTGCACCGATGCGGCGCCGCCGGGCGAGAACTGCAGGCAGGCCTCGGTGCGGGTGTAGCCGGCCATTCCGAGGTGCGCCGTGCGGCACTCCATGAGCACGGTGCCGGTGACGTGGATGGAGGTGTCGGCGGCGAGCGCAGACTGCGGCGCGAGCGCGGCGAACACGGTGCCGGCCCCGAGCAGGGCGAGGCAAGCAGAGGATAGGCGCATGTGGACTCCATGGGAACGAGGGTTGCGTCGGTCGAATGACCTAGCGAAGCCGTTCTACATCTCGTGCGGTGCGGGAGTCGACGACACAATTGTTACGGTTGGGGGCTCCCGGCTGGGCCGCCGAACACTTCCACCGCGAAATCGATGAACGCGCGGATCTTGGGGACGCGCTGTCGCCCGGGGAGGCAAAGGGCGTGGATGGGCGGCCCCGGACGCGCGAGGTGGGACAGGACCTCGACGATCTCCCCGCGACGCACCTGCTCGCGCACCATGAAGTCAAACACCTGCGCCACGCCCAGCCCGGCGGCGACCGCGTCGACGAGCAGGTCGCCGTGGTCGAAGAGGACGGGCCGCGGGGCCAACCAGGGCGGCGCGTCGCCGGCAAAGTGCCACTCGGCCACGTGCCCGGAGGGGCGAGCGAAGTGCAGGCAAGTGTGCGTGGCGAGATCGGCCACGTCGCGGGGTTCCCCCTTGCGCGCCAGGTAGTTGGGCGAGGCCACCGCCACCCAAGTGGGCGTGCGCAGCCGTCGCCCCACGAGCGTGGAGTCGTCACGCTCGCCGATGCGGAGCGCCACGTCGACCTCTTCCTCCACCAGGTTCACCGCCACGTCGCTAAAGGCGAGGTGTACCTCGATGCCCGGGTAGCGCCCGAGCAGGCGGTGGAGCGCGCTGACCACGGGCCGTCCGAGCACGAAAGACATGGACACCTTGAGGCGCCCCTCCGCCACCTGGGCGGCGTGGGTGACCAGATCCCGGCCAGCTTGCAGGCGATCGAGCGCGTCGCGACAATGGCGAAGGTAAACCTCGCCCTCGGGGGTGAGCGCGACGTGGCGCGAGGTGCGGTTCAAGAGGCGCACGCCGAGCTCGGCCTCCAGGGCCGCCACCGCCTTGCTCACCGCCGTGGGCGTGACGCCGAGCTGGCTCGCTGCCGCTCGGAAACTACGTTTCTCTGCGGTGTGGACGAAAGGCTCCACGCGTGCGAATAGCGACATCGTGAACTCCTGCTCATCAATGAGATGAGCTAGGGCGGTATTGTAAACGGGCCGCCCGCTGCGTACTCTCTGGGGGCTCTCAAGGAGATTTCATGAACATCGGCATCCTCGGCAGTGGCGTGGTGGGCAAGACGCTGGCTGGCAAGCTCTCTTCTCTCGGTCATGGCGTGATGATCGGCACCCGCGACCCGGTGGAGAGTCGCGCGCGCACCGCCCCCGACAGCTTCGGTGGGCCCCCGCTCTCCTCGTTCCTCGCCGAGCACCCGGCGGTGGCGCTCGGTAGCTTCGCCGACGCGGCCGGCCACGGCGAGATCGTGCTCAACGCGACCTCCGGCCTGGGCTCGCTGGAGGCGCTCAAGCTCGCGGGGGCCGACAAGCTCGCGGGGAAGGTGCTCGTCGACATCTCGAACCCCCTCGACTTCTCACGTGGCTTCCCGCCTCGCCTCACCGTGAGCAACGACGACTCGCTCGGCGAGCAGATCCAGCGAGCCTTCCCCGAGGCGCGCGTCGTGAAGACGCTCAACACGGTGAACGCCTACCTGATGGTGGCGCCGGGGATGCTGGCCGGCGGCGACCACACGATGTTCGTCTGCGGTGATGACGCCGACGCCAAGCGCATCGTGGAGAGTCTCCTCCGCGAGCAGTTCGGCTGGCAAGACGTCATCGACCTCGGCGGCATCGCCATGGCCCGCGGTACCGAGATGTACCTGCCCCTGTGGGCGCGGCTGTACGGGGCGTTGCAGAACCCGATGTTCACCATCAAGGTCGTGCGCTAGGCGCGCGTCGCGCGCTACTTCGCCTCGCCGGGGAAGCAGGCCCTCCCGTACAGGGTGCCGCCTTGCTCGGCGAGCGCGACAACCGAGGTGCAATCGGACAACGCGGCGATGTGCCGAGCCTCCAGTTGCTCGCGACTGGTGTGGAGTAGCATCGCGCCCGCGAGCCCGGCGGGGAATCGCCCCTCCCACGCCACGTGCAAGGGCGTGTTGCTCGCGCCGTGCACCGCCGCGAACTCCACGCCTAGCTCCTCGCGGAGCTGGAGTTGCTGCGGGTAACTCACCGCCACCTGGGGCCGCTTTGGCAGCGGGTGCCCCGCGAGCAGCGCCACCACTTGGCGGGCGAGCGGGGCGGCTGGGTTGGGCGAGGTGTCCACCAGGCTGAGCACGGGGCGCACCTGCTGGGATCGACGCGGGGGGGCGGCACTCACGCCGGTCGTGGACGGTAGCGCGCCCGAGGGCGGCGTGAGCCCGGGGATCTGGGCGTCGGCCAGTGCCTGGGCCGCGCGCTGGTTCCAGGGGGCGGGCAGGCCCGACTGGAGGAACAGCAGGCTCGCGGCGATCACCGCTACGCGGAGCACTCGCCACGCCACGTGGGTGCCCACCATGCCTTCGACCACCAGGGGGGCGAGCAAGGCATAGCCGGCCGTGATGTACCGGCTCTTGGTGTACGGGGCGGCCGCGAGGAGCAGGAAGCCCGCGGTGAAGGCGACGAGGCAAGCGAGGGCGAAGGGAGACCGGGTGCGACCACCAAGCAGCGTGCGCACCGTTCCGAGCCCGAGGAGCGCGAGGAGCAGCACGCCGAGCGAGCCGTGCAGCAACTCGAACCCGTAGAACGAGAGGCGGCCAGGGAAGGTCATGACGGGACCGGCATACTCGTGACCCAGGTTCTGACCGAGGAACTGCTGCATCATGTCGAGGTTGGGGAGGTACCAGGGCGCGGCCATCGCCGCGGCCATGAGACAGAAGAGCAGCACGCTCACCATGCGACGATGCCACCCCGGGACACGTCCCCGCCAAGCGGCGAGCCCGCTCACCAGGGCGGTCGCGCCGGCGGCGATCACGGGCCAGTCCCAGGGTATCTTCCCCGCCGTCCACGCGGCCGCGCTGCCGATGGCACCCAGCGTGGCGGCAGCCACGGCGAGTCCCCAGACACCACGGAAGGCACGAGCCATCGAGTAGGCGATCACGAGGGCGCAGAGCGGCCCCATGAAGAAACCGAAGGACCACTTGCTGAGCAGGCCGAGCCCGGCCACGGTGCCTGCGAGTGTCGACCACCCCGGGCGCTCGAGCCATCCCCCGAGCCACAGGAAGAGGATTGTCGCGACGGCCATCGCACCGACCGCCGGCTCGGTGGCGAGGTTGCCGCGGGTGCTCTCGTGCATCGTGACCAGCGGCGTGACCGCCGCCGCGACGAGGGCGGCCCCCGGCCCCCGTAGGCGCCAGGCGCTCACCACCGCGGCGAGGTCGGCGAGCAGGTACCAGGGCAACATCGACAACATCGCCTCGACCGGCCCGTGCCCGATGAAGCGGTAGCCGAGCGCGGAGACGCTCCCCGTGAGCGTCGGGTAGGGCGCACCGAACTGCGGCGTCGTACCCCAGAGAGAGTTGCGTCCCGACGCAATCGCGGCCTCGCACCAGAGGCTCAGGTGGTAGAGCGCCGCGTCGTCCGAGGTGAAGTGCACGCCCTGGTTGAGTTGTGTCCACGCCACGCGGCAGGCGGTGGTGTAGAGGAGGATGGCGGCAACGCCGAGGGCGGCCTTATTCAAGGGCTTCGAGCCGACCACCGCTCGCGCGGGCAACGAGGCTGGGGAGGGGCAGGGCGGGGGGCACCGGGTGTCGAGTATTCGCGCCGTCCCTCGGCGGCCACGGGCGCCGGCGGGCGCCTGGCGACGCCCAGTCACGTTGATCGGCGGGTTGGCCTACGTTGTCAGTCGGCGTCGTCGGCTACGATCCCACGATGTTGGCTGCCTTCCTCGCTCTCACCGCCGCGTGTGGCGGCGCGCCCGACCCGGTGTCGAAGGGGCGGGACACGGCGGGCACACCGGCAGAGTCCACCGCGGACAGCGTCGTCGAGGCCGACACCAGCGTTGACACCAGCGGCACGGGCAACGTCGACACCGCCATGGATTCCGGCGCTGACTCCGGCACGCCCCCGCCGGCTCCGTACGAGGCGGGCTGCCTCAGCGGCCTCGAAGAGGGCTACTTTCGCGACACCGTGGGCGCCGACCCGGGCGCGCCGCTGCTCGCGGATTTGAACGCGGATGGACGCCTGGACCTCGTCGTCCCCGCAGAGGGCCAGGTCGATGCCTGGCTGGGGCACGGCGACGGGGCGTTCACGCGAAGCGACCAGCTGTCGATAGGTAGCCGCGCGCTGTCCGCTGGCCTCGCCGACCTCGATGGCGACGCGGAGGTCGATCTCGTCTACGTGGAGTCGCTGGGCGACGTTGTCGTGCACACGGGCAATGCCGACGGCACCTTCGCGCCCGTGGGCACCAGGACGGCGACGGGCTGCGCGACGCCCAGCGAGCTCGCTGTCGATGATGTCGACGGCGACGGTCTCGCCGACGTGATCGTGGCGTGTGCTGATCCCGCCCTCGTGGTGCTCCGGAACGGTGGCGTCTCCTTCTCGGCAACGACGCTGGCGCCTTCCGCGGAGGCGTCCGAGGTGGTGACGGCCGATCTCGACGCGGACGGTGACGTCGACCTCGCGGCCTGGGTGGGCGGCGACACGCTCGAAACCTGGGCGAACGATGGGGCGGGCGGCTGGTCGCCCTGGGCCTCGGAGACCGTGACCGGCGCCTATGGCTTGGCGGCGGGCGACCTCGACGACGACGGTGACCAGGACCTCGTGGCCGGGGCTTTTAGCCGCTTCGATCTCGTCTGGTTCGTCAACGATGGCGGCGGTGACTTCGCGTCCAGCATCGTGGTGGGCCTGTGGACCTACTGGGCCTGGGGCTTCGCCGACGTGGTGGTTCTCGACGCGGACGGCGACGGGATCGACGACGTGGTGGCCACGGGCACCTCGGTCGACGAGGAGGGTGCGTCGCTGCACGTTTTCCTGGGGAGCGCGGCGGGGCCCACGTGGCTCCTTGGGTACAACCCGAACATGGAACGCTGGCTCACGCAGCTCGGGGCCGGCGACGTGGACGATGACGGGCTCGACGACGTGGCGGCGGTCGGCGGCGAGCAGCTGGCCTACGTGCACCGGGCGGAAGGCGGGGGACGCTTCGACGACACGACCTGGCTCCGTGGCGCGGGCGAGAGCGGTGGGTGGAACCTGCTCGCCGACATGAATGACGACGGTCTCGACGACGTGGTCGGCGCGCGGGCGTGGTTCCTCGCGGACGGCGCGGGCGGCTGGTCGGATGCCGTGCCGACCTTCGATGACGACGGCTACTCGGCCGCCGTGGCCGATCTCGACGGCGACGGTGACCGTGACGTGATCGTGGCCGATGGCGCGCTCATCGACCTGAGCTTCAACGACGGCGCGGGCGGCGCGGCGTCTGGAAGCCGGCCGAATGGGCGTGGTCGGACCCCGACGGGTAACGGGATTCGAACCAGAAAACCGGAGGTTCGCGGCGGACAGAGACTCGAACGCCCGCTTCGGCATCAACCGAAAGCGGGCGTTCTGCCATGCCATTCTCTATGGTCGGGGATGCCGAACGCTTATCGAACTTTCTGGCTCGATCCCCAGGGGTGGGAAAGCGAGCGGGTGTTGGCTTTCTAGGCCGCTATCACGGCTCAGCGCACCTCGTGCGCCCCGATGTCGTAGCCCACGCCCTGCGGGAGCTCGGTGCCGAAGAAGTCGACGCCGCCCGGATCGGAAACGAACGTGAGCGGATCGAGCCCGGCGTCGATCGCCGGCGAGCCCGAGGCCACGTGGTAGGCGTCGAGCGTCGTGAGCAAGCCGACATCGTCGAGGGTGCCGCCGCCGCCCGGGCTCTGCAGGAGCGGATCGGCGAAGACGCCGACCGGGCCGCCCTCGAAGGTCTCCTGGCCCATGGCCTCTCGCCAGGCCTCGATGGAGGGGTACCCCTGGAAGTCGGGGGTGGCACCGCTCGCCCAGTAGAGGTTGCCTTGGGCGTACACGACACCGGCGGGCGCGCTGCCCGACCAGTCCCAAACCAGCATCTGCCCGGCATCGACGACGAAGATGTTGTTGAACAGGTAGTTGCGGGAGGCGTTCGGCGCGCTGGTGAGGTTGAGCGCTGGGCCCACCGACGTGTACACCGTGTTGCCGTACACCCACGAGTCCTCGAGCCCGAGCTCCGACTCTTCCGAGTAGTAGGTGATCGCGCCGAGCCGCCCGCCCCAAGCGTCGTTCTCGCTGATGTTGTACCGGACGACGTTGTTGTTCCACGGCTCCGAGCCCTGCTGGGAGAGCAGGTACCCGGCGCCGAAGTTGTCGTGCGAGTAAGAGTACTGGATGACAGAATTGGTCGTCCCGACGTCGAGGTCGAAGCCGTCGCCGTCCTGATACATCGCGAGGTTGCCGTACGACTCGCTGAACTGGATCGTGATGTTCGAGGAGTTGTACGCCCAGAGCCCCACGGGACCGGCGTTGTTTGTGCCATCGCCGCCGTTGTCGTGCGCGATGCAGCCGTCGATGAGCCCGTTGGTCACGGAGCCGAAAACGAAGCCGTCGCCAGAGGGGCGCGCCACGGACGGATCGCCAGGGTTGTAGGCGAACTCGCTGCACCGGACGACGACGTCCTGATGGGAGGCGGTGCCTGCCCCATAGAAGCTCCCGCCCCCCTGAAGGTTCTCGTGCAGGCTGACCTGCTCGATCAACACGTCGTCGAAGCCGTCCCCGTCGTCCTCCCAGCTCCACACCACGATGCCCTCGTTGAACCCCGAGACGTCGAGGTTGCGGAAGGTGATCTCCGAGAAGCGGCCGCCGTCGGTCATGGCGGCCACGCCCTGCACAGCGGTGCGGTTCATCCCGGGCCCGACGACGATCAGGTTCTCCACGACGACGTATCCGGCGTTGTAGATGAAGAATCCGTAGTCCTCGGGGCCCACCTCGATCGTTGCCGGGTCGGACGCGGACGAGCTGAAGACGACCGGCGCGCCGGCCCGTCCGACGTCTCCCCAGCCCGGCCCCACGTAGACGGACTCCGCGAAGGTGGCGCCCGGCTCGAGCCAGATGACGTCGCCCGCGCCCGCGAGCGCCTGGGCGGCGGCGATCGTCTTGACGGCCTGCGCTTCGCTGGAGCCATCGTTGCGGTCGTTGCCCGTCGGGCTCACGTAGATGGTCCCCCCGCCGCCCGAAGGGCTCGTCTCGACCGCCTCGCAGCGGAATGCGCCGAAATCGGCGTCGGTGTCGGTGTCGGTGTCGGTGTCCGAGTCGGTGTCCGAGTCGGTGTCGGTATCGGTGTCCGAGTCCCCGGTGTCGTCGGCGCAGTCCGGCGAGCCCGCGCACCCGTCGTCGTCACAGTCGAAGGCGCCATCCCCGTCGTCGTCAGCGCGGTTGGTACAGTCGCCCGGTTCGCGCCCCTCGGCCGGCGGATCGGGCGTGGAGCAGGCCACGATGCCGGAGGCGGCGAGGAGCAGGGCGACGTGCGCGGAGAGGAAGGGAGACGGAGCGCGCCGACAGGTCATGCTTGGGGGGCCTCGGCGCCATTCTATGATGCCGACGGCCTGGGTGTGACAAGGCCGCGCATTGCGCTCACGACGAGGGTGAACCACATGCAGCCCGAGCTCACGCCGTTCTACGGGTGGCGGTCGAAGAAGTCCAGCACCAACGGCCACGACCACCGGAGGAGGTAGGTGTGGCCCATCTCGGCTCGGCAGTCCAGCACCGGAGGCCAGGCCTCGCCCCCGTCACAGTAGCTCCGACAGTCGAGGTCGGGCAGGCCCACGTCGACCGGGGCGGCGGCCACGCCGGTGTCACACCCAAGGGCGCCCGCCCACACCCGCGTGATCGCGGTCGCGCCGGTGTAGTAGTACACGTCGCCGTCCGACGTGGTGGTGGAGGCGTCGTCCTCCCAGGCGCCCGGGGGGACGGCCCGGTCCCGGGTTCCGGTGATCAGCAGCACCGGCATCCCGTCCGTGCGACCCGGCGGCCACAGGTACCCTCGATGCGGGAGCCCGATGAGCGGCGCGATGGCGCGGAAGGTCCTGGCGCTTACCTCGTTCTGGCGGAGCTCCCAGGTGAACATCGCTCCGTTGGAGCCGCCGACGGCGTAGACCCTCCCGGCGTCGATGCAGAGGCTCTGCGACGCCGCCGCGACGAGGGACATGGCGAAGTCCACGCCGTCGTCCTGACACTGCGTCCAGGAACAGCCGTTTTCCGCCAACCCCTCGCAGGAGGGGTAGTCGTAGTCGGTGGTCCGCGTGTCGTCGCAGATGTCGGTGGTGTCACCGGCGACCTCGGGGTTGAGCCCGTCGCCGTCAAGGCCGGTGGTGGAGCCGCGGAACGACTATTACCTCGACGACCACTCGCGGATGTGCCTCCACGGCCGCTTCTCCTTCAAGGGCGACCTGCCCGCGATGGAGCTCGTGTTCCGACGCGCCATCCAGAAGCACGGCCTCCCCGCGCGGGTGTACTTCGACAACGGGGCGGTGTACCGGTCGCGACACGTGCGCCACGTCGTCGCCTGCCTCGGCGTGCACGGGCTCATTTTCACGCGCCCCCGGCGGCCCATGGGACACGGGAAAATAGAAGCTTTCAACAGGTTGATCACGTCTGCCTTCCTCGCGGAATTACCCGCGTCGAGGATCGTGACACTCGACGAGCTCAACGAGGCCTGGCTCGCGTGGGCCGACCGCTACAATCGCAAGGACCACGGCGAGACCGGCGAGCCGCCCCGCGACCGGTGGCGCTCCCGCCTGGCAGGGATCCGCGTGGCGCCCGAGGACCGCGTCCGCGAGGCCTTCCTCTGGAACGAGCCGCGCACGCCGGACAAGTCCGGCATCTTCTCGCTCCTCGGCACCGAGTACCAGGTGGGCCCGGGGCTCGCGCGTCGCAAGATCGAGGTGCGCTACGACCCCGAGGACCGCTCCACCGTCGAGGCCTGGCTCGACGGCAAGCTCGTGGAGCGCTGCCGCCCCCTCGTGGTGTCGCGGCACCGCCGGCCGCACGCGGTCGCCGCGCCCCCCGGCGCCGGCCGCCCCTGCACGGGCCGCCGCGAAGGTCGACTGGCTCGGGCACATCACGCGCCAGCGACGCGAGCAGTTCGCGGAGCCCCCCCCCCGCGATGCTGCGCGACGAGGAGCGACGGCGCCGCGACGAGCAGGACGCGGCCGCCTTCGACGCGCTCGCGGCGCGGCTCCACCCCGACGTCGTCGACGCGCGCGCCATGCGCGACCTCCTCGCCCTGCACGGGCCCTGGGACCCCGTCGCCGCCGGCGAGATCGCCGACGCCTTCTTCCTCGCCCACCCCCGCGACACCCACGCCCGGGTGCTGCTCGACCACGTCAACCGCCAGATCAAGGAGAACAAGTGACGTCCAACGCCGCCACCCTGCCCGAGCCCGCCCGCGTGCGGCTCCAGTCCCCCTCGCGCCGGCCTTCGCGGCCGGCTCCGGGGGCGGGGTCACTCGGCTCCGCGGCTCGTCGCCGCGGCGGCTCCGCCGACGCCTCCCTCCCGTCGCCTGCGGCGACCATTTCGCGCTCGCTCGCCTGCCCTTCCGCAAGACGATGGCGCAAGACGACATGTTCGACTCCCGCGCGCAGCGCGAGCTCTACCAGGCGCTGACGATGTGGTCGGAACTGCACGGCATCGCGCTGGTCACCGGCCCCAGCGGGGCCGGGAAGTCGATCACCGCCCGTCGCTTCGCCCGCTCGCTCGACGAGTCTCGATGCCGCGTCGTGGCGTTGCCGCACGGCGTCTCGACCGTCAACGGATTCCTCCGCTCGCTCAATCGCGCGCTGGAGCTCCCGATGCGACAGCACGCGAGCGACCTCTTCGACCAGGCCCAGGCGCACCTCGCCAGCCACGGCCCCGGCCGGGGGCCCCACCCGGTCATCGTCATCGACGACGCCGAGGGCATGAAGGCCCCGGTGCTCGACACCGTCCGGCGCCTCACGAACCATGCGATTGACGCCGAGGATCGTTTCAGCGTGCTCGTCGCGGGCACGGACGCCCTGCTCCGGACGCTGCGCGACCCGGCCCTGGAGCCCTTCAACACCCGCCTCTCCTTCGTCCACTCGCTCAAGCCCTTCAACCTCGAGGACACGCGGAACTACGTGGCCTTCCACCTGCGCCTGGCCGGCGCCCGCGAGGGCCTGCTCGCCGACGGCGCCGTCCGGAAGCTCTTCCAGGCCAGCGGCGGCGTCGCGAGGCGAGTGAACCAGCTGGCGCTCCACGCCATGGTGCAGGCCGCCGTCGCCGGGCTCGACACCATCTCCGCTGACTTCATGGCCCAGCAGCTCGCCGCGCACCCGCTCTACGACTCCAGCGGTGCCGGGTGAGTCGCGACCTCCTGTGCATGCTCGTCCCCAGGTGCTGGACCGGCGAGCAGGCCCTGGTCGCCGCCCGGCTGCTCCGCGCCGCCCTCGACGCCGCGTGGCACGTCCACGGCGAGGGCATGGCCGAGGCCATGGGCGACTGGCCCGTCTCGCGCTGGGACGAGGTGCTGCCGCCAGGGCCGCCCACGCGCGGCGAGGGGGACGACGACGACATCCCGTTCTAGCGCCGCGCGAGACCACGTCGCGACGCCATGTCACCACGCGTGGGACACCACTCCGGGTGACGTCTCCCCGGTTCTACCGGTGGTGGAGAGTGGGACGCGGTGGGTGAAAACTCGTGGGACGGGACACGGGAGTTCCGAGGACCGCGTCCGCGCCTTCGTCGACCGCGCCCTCCAGAGCGAGGGGCCCGTGCCCTGGGGCTTCTGGTTGCGGGCAGCGGCCGAGGTGATCACAGCGGAGCCGACGGGGCGACAGGAGGCACTCTACCACTCCGCCGCTCGGCGCACCGCCACCACCGTCCGCGTCGACCCCCGCGAGCGCCAGGCGGCCATCCGCCATCTCGCCGCCCAGGTGCTTCCGGTGGCGTGACGAGCCCCAGCCCGCGCCGCCGCGCACCGCGATGGCGGCTCGATCACGAGATCGATGAACGATCGTCGTTCCACCCCCGGGTCCGTGGGGCCGCGCCCGGAACAGTGCGCGGATCACGCCGCTGTTCGACCCGTGACCCACCCGGCAAGCCCTACGCCCGGGCCATCTGGGTGTCCGGGGTTCCGCCGGGTCAGGGGTTGACATGCGCAGACAGCGTGTGGTCCACCTCGACACGCGACGTCACCGAAGGGTAGTCGTTGAGCGGGGCGTTGAGCGAGATCCACCGGCAGGCCCACGTCGTGTCGGTGAGGCGATCCGAGAGGCGCTGCGGGCCGGCGGCTGCGGTGTCGGCCGACGGCACGCCGCATCCCAAGCCAGCAAGTGCGAGGAGGAGGAGGAGGCGAATTCGCATGGCGCCGAGTAACCTCCGCGTGGCCGGGGTCCGAGGCAGCGTCGGTAGGCCGCTCTGCGGAGGCGACGGGCGACGCCGGATTGAAGTGATCGCTTACGGAAACGACTGCTGTGCGTTATCTTCCGCAAGCGATGACTACCGCTGGCCCACACCCGTCGGAGCTCCCCCACTGGGTGGACGACCTCCAGACGCACGGGCGCTACACCTTCACTCGGGAAGAGGCCCTCGCCGCGACCGGCAACACCGAGATCGCCGTCGCCGCGAGCCTCCGCCGCCTGCGGAAGGCCGGGCGCATCGTGTCCCCGCGCCGGGGCTTCCACGTGATCGTCCCGCTGGAGTACCGAGCCACGGGGGCTCCGCCCGCGGAGTGGTTCATCGACGACCTGATGACGCACCTCGGGAAGCCGTACTACGTCGGCCTGCTCTCGGCGGCGGCCCTGTACGGCGCCGCGCACCACGCCCCACAGGTCTTCCAGGTCGTGACCGACGTGCCCACCCGGCCGCTGACGGTCGGGCGGATTCGGGTGGCCTTCGTCCAGGGGCGAGCTGCACACTCCCCGACCGAGACGATGAACACCGCGACCGGGACGATCCGGGTCTCGACGCCCGAGGCCACCGCCCTGGATCTTGTTCGCCACGCCAACGCCTGCGGGGGCCTGCAGAACGTGGCGGGTGTCCTGCGCGAGCTCGCGGAGCGCCTCCACGGTGCCCGCCTCGTTGACGCCGCCAAAGGCGTCGAGCGAACGGTCGCGCAACGGCTGGGCTGGCTCCTCGATCACCTGGGCGCGCAGGACCGCGCCGAGCCCCTTGCGCGGGCGCTGGCCGCCGGCCCGCTGTTCCCCGCCGCGCTACGGCCGCACGTCCCCGACCGCGGATTGGGAGCCGACCCTCGTTGGGGCGTGATCGCCAACACCGAAATCGTGGAGGACGAGTGATCCCCCGCGCACACATCACCGCGTGGCGTGCCGTCGCCCCCTGGCCGGACGACGGGCAGGTGGAGCAGGACCTCGTCCTCTCTCGCGCGATCGTGGAGCTGTTCTCCGACGACCACATCGGCGGCCACTTCGCCATGCGCGGGGGTACCGCGCTCAACAAGCTCTCCCTCGCCGCGCCCCTCCGCTACTCGGAGGACATCGATCTCGTGCAGGTCGTCGCCGGCCCGACTCGACCGTTCTTCGATGCGCTTCGTGCGCGCCTCGACCCCTGGCTCGGCGGGCACACCTACGAGCACCGGGAGCACAGCGTGCGGGCGACCTGGAGGTTTGCGACAGAGGCGCCGCCGAGCCGTCGGATGCGCCTGAAGGTGGAGGCGAACACCCGGGAGCACTTCGCCGTGCATGGAGTCGTCCCGACGAGGTTCCGTGTGGACAGCCGGTGGTTCACCGGCGAGGCCTCCGTCCCGACCTTTCGCCTCGACGAGTTGCTCGGTACGAAGCTCCGCGCCCTCTACCAGCGGCGTAAGGGTCGGGACCTGTTCGATCTCCACCGTGTCGGCGTCGGCGGTGGCGTCGACCTCGACTGCGTTGTCAAGGCCTTCCGGGCATACGCCGAGGCGCAGGGCATCCGGGTGAGCCGAGCGGAGTTTGAGGCGAACCTGCTAGCGAAGCTGGGAGACCGCGACTTCCGGACGGACATCGTGCCGCTCCTGGCACCGGGCTTCTCCTACGACGTGGATGAAGCCGCCGCATGGGTTGCCACCGAGGTGCTCCCGCGGCTGCCGTAGAACCAGGAGTTCGATAGCCCCGCAGGCCGAACACTGAAGAAGGCCCGTCGAATCTAACGATTCTGGCGGGCCTTCAGATCAGTGGTCGGGATGG